>WPCK01368606.1_pt1 | contig 83312 bp, 56 predicted proteins | sample 5399851 | NCBI WGS metagenome assembly WPCK01 (sample SAMN12869471, study PRJNA574797) | sludge metagenome | isolation source: wastewater treatment of pH11 | place: China:Beijing | collected 2019-05-20 | reverse complement strand
GCTGTCTTTCGCTGCCGCCGGGTCGCTCGCGGGCGGAGCGGGGGGCGAATCCGGCGTCTGACCCTCGGCCGCGGTCGGATCCGCGGCACTCTCTTCCGCCGCCTCTTGACCCCAGGAAACGGGCAGGACAAGACCTGGCGTAGCCATCACGTGTGCAAAAATGGCCCAGACGGTGGCCCGAACCAATAGCTTGAACATGGTAAACTCCTGAAATCCAATGGGAGAATGGCGACGGCGGAACCGCGGGGCCTCACCCCCGGACCCGACCGGATCACCGGGATACATTACCATACTGGGTGTAGGCCATGAAGGGTCGCCGAAATCCGAAGCGGTCGCCGGTCAAGTCGGAAACCGACAGCCCTTTGAGAATCATAGGCGGGCACCTTCGCGGACGGCGAATCCGATACCACGGCGATCCGGTCACACGACCGATGAAGGAACGGGTGCGGGAGGCCGTATTCAGCATTCTGGGGCCACAGGCCGTGCTGGACACGACGGTGATTGACCTCTTCGCTGGTACTGGCGCCCTGGCACTTGAGGCCGTCAGCCGCGGCGCCGCACGCGGAGTGGTCATCGAGCGCAATTTTGCCGTGGCGGAACTGCTCCGAAGGAATATCCAGGACCTGGAGCTGGAGGCCGTCGTCGAAGTGATTGCCGGCGACGCGTTCATTTGGGGCCAACGACTGGAACTCCCTGCGTCCGACCCCTGGCTCGTCTTCTGCTCACCTCCCTATAAATTCTATCGGGATCACCTGCCCTCCTTGCTCGAGCTGCTGACGCATCTCCACCAGTACGCTCCTCGCTTGTCAACCCTGGTCGTGGAGGCGGACCATGCCTTTGACTTTGGCCAACTGCCTCAGGCGGATGCATGGAGCCATCGCGATTACTTGCCCGCCCGGCTGGCATGGCTCAGGAAGGAATGACCTCCGGTGCGACACGGCCCCTCCAATGATCGTCGGTGCCGCGATTCCCGGCGGCACAGCACCGAGGTCCCGCAGGTCGCCTGGACTTATGGCCCGTGCCCGGAGCCAATCCCGGGGCCATGAGGCGTCAATCGGGCAGCGGGCTGCCCGAGGTTTCCGGTGCGAACCAGATCGCCAGGACTCCCAGCAGGTAGACACTGCCCATCGTGGTGCATGCCTGCGGGTATCCGCCGCTGAACGCGGACATGATGGTGCCGGTTTGCAGCGCGCCCATCGCCGCAAGCATACGACCAAAGTTGTAACTGAACCCTTGCCCGATGGCACGAACACGCGTCGGGAAGAGTTCCGGCAGGTAGAGGGGCAGCCACCCATAAAACAGGGACGTGAGCCCGCCCATCAGGAACACGGATACCAGAAACCAAGAAGTGTAAGCCACATTGGATTGATAGAACAGAAGCAAGGACGCCAGCGAGATCAGGCTCATGGCGAGGTAGGCAACCCGCCGGCCAAAGCGGCCCGCCATCCAGGCCCCCAGGGGAGCGCAGAAGAAGGCACCCATCGCAGAGCAGAACTGCGTCAAGGCCTTGGCTTCCGGTCGCCCCACCGCCAGTTGATCTGCCCAAATGGGGGCCCATTGCACTGCAGCCCACGTCCCCAGCAGGGGGACACCGCTCAAGACGGCACCGAGCGCCATCCGCCGAAGGATGTCTCCTGGGGCGCTGGCATCCTGCCGGAGTCGTATGTCGTGACCGGAATCGGCCGCGGTACGTCTTGATCGATCCAGGTATCGGAACACGGGATACAAGTACCCAAGGCTCGCCACGATCAAGGCGGATATCGTTCCCACCAGGCGGACGACTGCGTGCAGCGGGTAACTCCAAAGGACCAGGATTCCCAGACCGGCGGCAGCACCTGCCAGGACTCCCAGGAGGTCGCGTGTGGCCCATGCGGTCGTTCCTCCCTCGTGACGCACCTTCAGCCAGGACTCCGATTCCCTTACCCACAGCCGCACAAAAAACACCAGGAGCGCCGGCAGCACGCCGCACAGCATCAGCAAGCGCCATTCGACCCAGGCAGTCGAAAACCCCCATTCGGTGAACAGGCCTTGGACCGACGCGAGCCCCAGGCTCAGCAGGGCCACGAGTGCGAATCCCAAGTTGACCGCGGTGCCGATCAGGCCAGCCAGCATGACTCGGGACTGCCCTGCCCAGACTTCCATGACCAGGGCCACACCCAAGGACCATTCTCCCCCCATTCCCAACGCGGCGATGCATCGGACAACGACGATCTGCCAGGGTGCGACAGCGAATGCACCCAGTCCGCCCACGAGTGAATACGTAAGGATGCTGAGGGACAGGGCTCTTACTCGGCCGAGACGGTCACCCAGCCAACCGAACAGGACTCCACCCGTGGCGGCGCCCACCAGGAAGCCGGCGATGGCGATGCTGTTCCATTGACCCACCAGGGCTTCGAGGGCTTCAGGCTCCGCAACCCCCTGTCCTAGCAAGAGGTCCCTGAGCGCGGGGCGTGCGACGACCGGGAAGAGGCCCATCTCGAACCCATCAAACATCCAGCCGAAGAAGGCGGCAATCAGGGCGTGCCAGCGGCGCAAGCCGTTCGGGCCGTGGATGGGTTCACTGGTCATCGGGTGCCAGGTGATACGTCTTGCGAATGGCCTCTCGATCGAAATCGGCGGGGGGATCCTCGTCGTGATGGGATTCCATTTCAGCGAGCGTCTTGGGTTTGTCACCCACTCCACCAGGAGGCACTTCCACGTGCGCGCACCAGGCAATCGCGTTCAGGACCAGTCGGCGAAAGTCTGCTTCGGCCCAGTTCCAGTGCACATGCCCCCCCGTAAAGCCGAAGCCTCGGCCGCCGTCGGCCCTTTCCACGGCCCATGCCACGTGCTGCGGCTCGCCACGGGCAATGGCAGCTCGCACCTGTGGATTCCCGCTGTGGCTCCCATCAGGACGGGTCAGCGTATCGTTCGGCGGCAGGTCGGTCAGGATGGGAGTCACCCCCTTCATGTCGTCCCGAAACCGCATGTGATAGTACCATTCATCGTTGATCTGGAACGGTCGAACGCCACGCGTGATGGGGTGATCCGGCAACGACTGGAAGCTGGCGGTCCAGTGCGGATTGACCGACCAGTCGGTTTCGAAGCAGCCTCCGATCCACTCGCGGAGCATGTCGGCAGCCGGTCCCTTGGGTACCTCCACGGCATAGTGCAGGCAGACGATCCCGACTCCCTTCTTCGCCAATTGGTCCAGCTCGTCCAGGTGTGGCATCGCCATGTGGCCTTCACCCCCGTCCCCATAGATGACTACGCAGTCCACGCCATCCCACACGCTCGAGTCCTTTGGCCACCCGTAGTGATGCACAACGGCCTCGATTGGAAGACCGCTGCGATTCAGCGACTCCGCCAGGAGCCGGCAACCCGCCAGGTGATCGTGTGCTCCGAAACCGTGACTGGGGTCGCCCGCCAGAAAGAGGACCTTATGCGAGTGCGGGTGTTCTTCCTGGGCACCAGCGGGCACATGGACCGAAAAAGCGAGCACAACACATAGCAGGAGCCGCTCCAAGCACCCTCTCCCCCGCTTCCGGACAGAGGGCCCCTCCAAGCACCCTCTCTCCCGCTCCGGGGCAGAGAACTCATCCAAGCACCCTCTCCTCCGCTCCGGGGCAGAGAACTCATCCAAGCACCCTCTCCCCCGCTTCGGGGGAGAGGGCAGGGTGAGGGGGTCTTCGGGTATTCGGACCGGTTCGAACGAAGGTGTCAACCCAAGTGGCAGCATCCGAATGATCTCCCGGACGGTGTTACTGGACCCAGCGTGACCAAGGCGCCCGGGCGATCCACGGGATCCCGGAAGGATGTGGACCCGGAACGCGGAGTTGAGGTTCCTGGAACGTGCCGAGTGGAATTGCGCGACATGGCCCGCCGTGATCCGACTACAAGGTGAGTCGCTTTCCCATGTAGATTACGTCGTTTTCCCCTTCGGTTTGTCGAGTCAGGTCGTGGAATCCCAGGGCCCGGTAAAAGTGGTACGCCGGCTCATTGCTGGCGTGCATCCCCAAGTGGACTCCCGGCGACCCCCGGGCTTGGAGTCGGTCCATGAGCGTGTTCATCATCGTTTGCCCGTGACCTTGTCGGCGGCCTCGGGGGAGTAGGTCGATGTGCAGGTGCGAAGGGAACTCGTCATACGGTTCCGGGCAGAAGTACTCGGGATGATGATACTCATGATAGGTCCATTGCAGGGGGGTCCAGGCGGAGCGATCCCCGGTGGGTGCGGGGAACTGAGCACAGAGGCCCGGCCGCCACTCGCGTTCGTAGCGATCGTAGAACGCACGCGAGTCGAAGGAGGCCAGGGCATAGCCGCAAACACCCGATGCGTCCTGCAGCATCAGCGCCAGGTCCGGTTCGAACTTCAGGTAGGGGCCCACGAAAACGCGCCCCAGCGCGTCGGGATCGTCGCGGAACAGGGGCTCGCCGTCGGCTCCGCGATCTCCCGTCTTCATGCAGACGTAATAGGCGGCGGGCAGGTCCCCCGGACGGGAATCGCGAATCACGGCAGGCACGTTCGATGTTCCCTCGTTACTGCGGCGGCTGCGACGCCACTTTTCGAATCGCGTCGGCCACGCGGATCATGTCGGCTTCCTCCGCCAGCAGAACATGCTGCGGGATCCAGACTGCATCGCGGCACACCTGTTCACAGACAGGGCAGCCGACATGCGAAAAGTCCAGTCCCTGACCGGCCATGGGGGCCCGAATCCCGTGCCGCGGACCGTCGTTGGCGCATTGAAACAAACCATTTCGATAAAGCGGCTGGTACCAGCCTTCCCAGGCGGGGATCCCCTCCGCCTGCAGCGCCCGCAAGAAATCGGCACGACACCAGCCGATCGCTACTTCATCGAGCCGGAAGACGTACATGTGAAAGCTGCGGCGCGTCATCTCCGGTGCCGCGCGAGAAAGGCGAATGCCGGACGTACCCTCCAGCGCCTGATCCAGGATGGCCGCGTTCTGCTGCCGTCGGCGGGTCTGACCTTCGAGTCGTCGCAATTGGGCCAGCAAAACGGCCGCCTGGAACTCGGTGATCCGGAGATTGCTGCCAAGGAGCGGGTGATCGTACCAGGCGCCGTCGGGAACACGTCCGCAATGAGTAAAGCTGCGGACCAGCTCTGCCAATTCCGGATCGTCGGTGACCAGCATCCCCCCTTCGCCGGCCGTGATGTTCTTGGAGACCTGGAAGCTGAACGTGCCGCAGGCCCCCACCGTGCCGGCACCGCGCCCCCGCCATTGACTGCCCCAGGCGTGTGCCGCATCCTCGAGCACGACGAGCTGGTGTTGCCTCGCCACATCGAGCAAGGCGTCCAGGTGCGCCATGCGCCCGCCCACGTGCACGGGAATGATCGCTCGCGTTCGCGATGTCACCTTCTGGACGACGGACGCCGGATCGAGACACAGCGTATCGGGATCGATGTCGGCAAAGACCGGTACGGCTCCGATTGTCACCACGGCACTGGCCGTGGCAATGAAGGTGTATGGTGGAACGATGACTTCATCGCCCGGGACGATCCCAAGGGCTCGCAAGGCCACCTCGATTGCGGTCGTCCCGTTCGTACAGCTCACGCCGTACCGGGCCCCCTGAAACGAGGTGAATTCCTCTTCGAAACGCCGTACCTGCTCGCCGTACCACCATTTCCCCGAGCGCAGGACCGACAACAGTTCGGCCTCTTCTGCCTGATCGTGGATTGGCCAGGATGGCCAGGTTCCATTGCAGGCAGGTGGACCACCGTCAAGTGCCAGGCGAGGGACGGTGGGGGTTTGGGACGTCATGGTCACTTCACTCGGGGTCGAGGCAGAGCGTACAGTATAGTGAATCCAGTTCGATCCAGGGGGCGACGTGAGCGGCACGACCGGTCTTTTTCACAGACATCTGGTGCCGGCCCTCAACGCCCTCAGCGAAAATATTTACATGTCCGCCATTCGCGCGGGCATGATGTCGGTCGTCCCCCTGACCATCGTGGGCAGCCTGTTCATGGTGATCTCGTTCCTGCCCATTCCCGGCTGGGAGGACTGGATCAAGCCTTGGGAACCCCTTCTGCAGGTCCCCGTCACCGCCACGTTCGGACTGATCTCGGTCTTTGTGTGCTTCTTCATCGGGTATGACCTGGGGAAACGCCTCCAGCAGGAAGCCGTCGTCAGCGCGTCGCTGGCCACCGCCGTCTTTCTGATGATCCAGATTCGTCTGGAGGATCAATCGCTGACCATGGACAATCTGGGCTCCCAAGGGCTGTTCACCGCCATCCTCGTCGCGCTGCTTTCGGTTCGAGTTCAGAAGTTCCTGACCGATCGCAACGTCGTCATCAAGATGCCCGAGAACGTTCCATCGGCCGTGTACGAGTCGTTTCTTGCCATCACTCCGCTCTTCGTTCTGGTACTCGCCTTCTGGTGGATTCGATTCGTGCTGGGGGTGAACATCAATGAGCTGCTTCAATCGGCGTTCCGTCCCCTGGTGTTTGCGCTCAATACCCTGCCTGGCATTCTGGTGTATGCCTTCCTGGTCACACTGCTCTGGTCCGTGGGCATCAATGGGGACAATGCGCTGGATGCCATCGTGGCGCCCATTTTCCTGCAGTACCTCGCGGCCAATGTGGAGGCGGCGAATCTGGATCAACCCTTGCCCTACGTGACCGCGCTCGGGTTCTTCACCACGTTTGTGAACGTGGGTGGTACGGGCGCCACGATCGCGCTGGCCTTGTTGCTGTGGAACTCCAAGGAACCCGGATTCCGGAAAATCAGTCGCGTCTCGATGCTGGCCCAGATCTTTCAGATCAACGAGCCCATCTTCTTTGGGATCCCCATCGTACTCAACCCGGTTTTTATGATCCCCTATGTTGTGTCTGCGCTGACCCTGACCACGGGCAGCTACCTCCTGATGTCGTGGAATGTCATTCAAAGACCCTTTGTGAATGTTCCCTGGACGACTCCCCCCATTATTGGTCACTACCTGGTCACCGGTGGCGATTGGAAGGGGGCCCTTTGGGGAGCCGTTTCCATCGTCATTGCCATGGCCATCTATTATCCCTTTGCCAAGGCCGCGGAACGTGATCGCATGAAATCCGAAGGAAGCCACACGGCGTAGCCCCAGCGGCCATTGCGTCCACCAAGGAACAAGGTGCTTGCGTGTTGTGGTTTGGGTCGTGATTTCCACTTATAATCGCCGGGGATGTCCCGAAGTTGGTACGCAAGAGCGCATTGGCGGCAACGTAGCCCGAAGCGAAAGCGAGGGACGGGAGATTCCCCTCGCTTACGCAACGGGTTGATATCGATCATTCAGCGGACTTACTTCGATTGCATGCGAGGCCGCGCAAGGCATCATGGCTTGCTTCTGCCGATCCTGCTGGGGGGGGTGTTGTGCCTTTCTGGCCTTGGCAGGGCGGACCAGGTGGGGGACGATTTTTTTGAGTCCCGCATTCGGCCGGTACTCGTCGAACGATGCCACGAATGCCATGCAGGAGACTCGCCGGAAGCAGAACTCCTGCTGATCTCCCGAGAGACCTTGCTGCGGGGTGGGCAGTCCGGGCCGGCGGCCGTCGAGCACGATCCCGATGCCAGTCTCTTGATGCAGGTGCTTGGCTACGAGGGGGAGGTCTGCATGCCGCCCGATTCCAAGCTGGACGGGCAGCAGGTTGCCGACTTTCGATCCTGGATTGAAGCGGGGATTCCTTGGCCTTCGACGGCGAGCCACACCGCGGCCCCTGCCGCCGAGAAGATCGTTACGGAGGCAGACCGTCAGCACTGGTCCTTCCGACCGATTCAAGACCCGCCTTTGCCGGTGGTCCGCGATACGAAGTGGGTGCAGACGAGCCCCGATGCATGGATCCTGGCGAGACTGGAAGCGGCTGGCATCGAACCCGCGCCGCCGGCGGATCGGCGGACCCTCTTGCGACGGGCCTACCTTGACCTGATGGGTCTGCCTCCCACCGCCGCGGAGTATCGGGCGTTCGAAAGTGATCCCGCACCGGAGGCCTGGGAGCACGTGCTCGATCGCCTGCTGGGATCACCTCGCTACGGCGAACGTTGGGCCCGCCACTGGCTGGATGTCGCGCGCTATGCCGACACCAAGGATGGCGTACTGATGTACGGCGACGCGCGGATCCGGCCATACGCCTACACCTACCGGGATTACGTGATCCGTGCACTGAATGAAGACGTGCCGTTCGACCAGTTCGTCCGAGAACAACTGGCGGCCGACCTGATCGAACCGCCCGTGGCACCCTGGCGCCTGGCAGCGATGGGGTTTCTCACGCTGGGTCGCAGTTATGACAACAACATTCACGACGTGATTGACGATCAGATTGACACGACGACACGTGGTTTCCTGGGCCTGACCGTCTCCTGCGCGCGTTGCCACGATCACAAGTACGACCCCATTCCCACGGCGGATTATTATTCCCTCTACGGAGTCTTTGCCAGCAGCGAGGCGCCCCTGTTTCCGCCGCAGATTGCCGAACCGCAGGACTCGCCGGAGGCCCAAGCATTTGAAAAGGAGTACGGCGCCAAGCGGCAGGCCCTGGAGGCGCTCATCGATCAGCAGTTCGCACTGCTGACCGAGACGGCTCGGCAGCGGATCGGCGATTATCTGGTCCATGTAGCGACCACGCCGCCGGATCCCATGGAGACGGCCATCTTCGTCCGGTCCCTTTCGCCCGAGGACCTCAGGCCCCAAATGGTGGCCCGCTGGCGTCGCTTGTTGGCGCGACGCGGACAGCCGGACGATCCCGTGTTTGCACCCTGGTACGAAGTCATGCAGGTGTTCCAGGTTCGGGACACGAAGGAGGCAGAGGAAACGATCCGTGCTCGCGTCGCCCTGGCGCTGGACCGATTCGCCGCTCGGCCCGCGGGGACCGGGCCCGGTGCGATCAATCCGCTGGTCCTGCAGGCGTTGACGCGGGCACCGCTGACGCAGCCGCGCGACGTGGCCCAGGCTTATGGTGCGCTCTTTCGACAAATCAACAAGGAATCCAAGCGGCCAACTCCCGAGGGGGGCGCAGCAGCCACGGAGGACGTCCATGTTCCGGCTCGCCAGCAACTGCTCCGACTGATCTCCGGACACGAAAGCCCGCTGTACTTTCCTCGGAAGCATACGCAGTATTACACGTCGCGCAAGGAATCGGACCAACTAGGGGCCATGATCACGGAGCTCGACCGCCTGGCAGCGAATTCACCGGCGGCGACGCCACGCGCGATGGTCCTGCAGGAAGCAACCCAGCTTTGCGACCCATGCATCTTCGCTCGGGGCAATCCTGCGCAAGGGGGGCGCTCCGTGCCACGCCAGTTTCCCGCGATTGCCTCGACGGCACGGCGTGAACCGTTCCCCCATGGCAGTGGACGGATGGACCTGGCACAGGCCATTACATCGGCCGACAATCCGCTCACCGCTCGGGTCATCGTCAATCGCGTCTGGATGTACCATTTCGGGGAACCCTTGGTGGCAACCCCCAGCGACTTTGGCCTTCGCAGCGAACCACCGACGCACCCGGAATTGCTGGATCATCTGGCCAGTCGACTGGTGCAGGGTGGCTGGTCTCTGAAGCGGCTCCACCGCCTGATCATGATGTCCAGTGCCTATCAAATGGCCTCCCGTGTGGATGCGTCGAGTTCTGTCTCACCCCAGGCCGTCGATCCCGAGAACCACTTACTTTGGCGAATGAATCGGCAGCGTCTGGATTTTGAAGCCATGCGCGATTCGCTGCTGGCGGTCTCGGGCCAATTGCGGCATCGCCTGGGAGGCCCTGCTTCCGACTTCACGATCCAGGCCGATAACCCGCGTCGGACGATCTACGGATTGGTCGACCGCCAGGGCTTGCCCGGCATCTTCCGCGTTTTTGATTTCGCTGCGCCGGACCAGTCGGTGGAGCGAAGGTCACGGACGATGACGCCCCAGCAGGCGCTGTTTGCCACCAATTCCCCCTTCGTCATGGCGCAGGCAAAGGCCGTGGCGGCACTCCCCGACGTTGCCAATCCTCTGCTGCCCGATGCCCGCGTCATCGCCATGTTTCAGGCGGTGCTGGGGCGTGAGCCACAACGCACCGAACTGGCACAATGTCTGGCCTTTGCCGAGATGGAGGGAGATCCCGATTCGCAGCTTTCCCGTTGGGAGCAACTGGCACAGATATTACTCATCACGAACGAAATGATGTATGTCGACTAGCGGACGAAGTGTCGAGGTCATGGGAGGTGTGCAGCGGGGCGGATCGGCGCAGGCCAGCAGTAGCGCAACGGCGCCAGCCGTTCGGTACGTCAACGCATCAACACGGTGAAGAACCGGGCGGCTGGCGCCGCTCCGCTTCCAGAATCGCGCGGGATCACGATTAGGCACGTGCCATTGGGGGAAACATCGGATGGATCGACTATCGCGTCGCCATATGCTGCGCTGCTGCGGTACGGGACTCGGTTGGCTTGGTCTGATGGGATTGCTCGACGACACCGCGCTTCTGGGAGGCACGCCAGGGCTCGACCATCCCCTTTCGGCCAAGCCGCCCCATTTCACGCCGCGGGCCAGACACATCATTCACATCTATTTGAATGGCGGGCCGTCGCACGTCGATACGTTCGATCCCAAACCGATGCTCACCAAGTACGATGGCCAGCCGCTGCCGCAGGGCAACCTGACCACGGAGCGTCACACAGGCGCCGCCATGGGTTCGCCCTACACGTTCCAGCGTCATGCCCAATGTGGCACCGAATTCAGCGAGATCTTCGCGCGGACCGCCGTCCATGCCGACGACCTCTGCGTGATCCGATCGATGCATGCCAATACACCGAACCATGAGCAATCGATGCGGCTGATGAACTGCGGCGACGAGCGGCTGTCGCGCCCCAGTCTCGGTGCCTGGCTCACGTACGGCCTGGGCACCGAGAACGCCAACCTGCCGGGCTTTATTACCATGTGCCCAGGCCTGCCGGTGGCCGACGTCTCGAACTGGCGGGCCGCGTTTCTGCCCGGCATCTTTCAGGGGACACACCTCGATACCCGCCAGACCCAGGCACGGGACCTGATCGAACACATACACAATGGCCAGGTAACCCGCGCGGATCAGCGCCGGCAGATGGACTTGCTGCTGGAACTCAATCGGCAACATCAACAGCCGCGGAGCGACGATCCGGAACTCGAGGCTCGCATCCAGTCCTTTGAACTGGCCTATCGCATGCAGCTGGAGGCGACCGACGCCTTTGATTTCTCGGACGAGCCACAATACATCCTGGATGCCTATGGACCGGGCGTGCACGGCCGGCAACTGCTGCTCGCGCGGCGGCTGATCGAACGCGGTGTCCGAATCGTGCAAGCCTATCACGGAGACGTGCAGCCTTGGGACAGCCACGGTGACCTGGCCAACGCGCATCGCAGTCTGGCCAACGAGATCGATGGTCCCCTTGCCGCGCTGCTGTCGGACCTGAAGGCGCGGGGCCTTCTGGACGAAACGCTCGTGATGTGCGGCGGCGAATTCGGTCGCACTCCGACCGTGGAGCTCGTCGATGGCAAGCCCGGGGGTGGCAGGGATCACAATCACTATGGCTTTTCGATCTGGCTGGCGGGAGGTGGTGTCAAAGGGGGCATGGTGTACGGTGCCACCGACGAATTCGGCTTCCGCGCAGTGGAAAACCCCGTGCACATTCACGACTTGCACGCCACCCTGTTGCACCTGATGGGACTCGATCATACCCGGCTGACCTATCGCCACGCCGGCCGTGATTTCCGTCTGACCGACGTGCACGGCGAGGTGGTACGGGCGATCCTGGCGTGACACGGCCCGTTTTCCAAATTGCCGGAGTCTGCAGACGATTCTCCATGGCCTGAACCAGGTCCGCCCCTTCGGTTGCGATCCGATTCACGTCAGCGGCTCAGAAACATCGGCTCGCCATGCCGCCGCGTCCACGTTGCTACGGGACGACACGGAGTATGACGGGGGGAGTGGCAACGAACCCCGTCTCTCCTTCCCGAGCTTCCAGAAAAAACGTCCGTGTCATGGGCAGGACACTGCGGTCCGCCGTGATGAAGATCGTCCTCTCCGTTTCCCCTTCGGGCACCAGGACTCCATTGAGTCCGATATTATCCACATAGACGCCATGGGGAAGATTCCGGCCCGCATCTTCCTTGCCGAACGTAACCAACGGCTGATAATCGAGCCGCTCGACGTGCAAGGTTGCCGTGATGGTTTCGCCAGGGTGGATTTCGATCTCGGTCGCCGGCACCTCGGCTGACGGAAGGTCCTCTCCATGGGCCGTGAGGATGGCACGCATCTTGGGTGGCGCCCCCAATCGAAGGGGCCCAATTGTCCCGATCTCTTTCGTTACGGTATGGCCGTTCACCTGGGCGGTCGCGGTGAGTTTCAGCGAGGCGTCTTCGGGCGGCAGCGTCGCGTCGGTGGAAGCGTAAATCGCACCCCAGGCCCGCAGTTGCCCCGCTTCGATGGAGAGGGGCGAGGAGACGAGAAACCCTTCCGGTACGTTTTCCACCGCGATCTGGATTTCGCCATCAAATCCATCCCTGCGGTCGGCGCGTAGCTCAAACTTGCGTGCGGTTCCCGGACTGACCTCCACATTCGATTCCTGCAGAACGACTCCGAAGTCCGGATGGGGTCGACGCACGGTCAGGTGATAGGTGAAGTCTCCACCCGAGAACCCGCGGACATCGCTGACGCGCACGACATAATCCCCATCGGTCGGGGCCACGAACGCGAGCCGCGAATCGCTGCCAAATTGCCGAAGAGGATCGTCATCGTTCTCGAACGGAATCTCAAAGGAGGGGAGCCCGGTCGGTGCGAGGGCTGTCCCAGGAGCAAACGGCAACACGACATAGCACGGTTCGCCCATGGCATGACTGAGCGCCGTGGTTCCAAAAAACGTATGGCGCTTGTCAAAGCCTGGATGCACCATGAAACCGGAATCGGGGCCGCGCGGGTAGTAATAGAGCTTGACGACTTCTCCGTTCGCAAAGAGGAACTCGTTCAATCGCAGTTCGTCCGAGTTGAAGAGCCGAAAATCATCGGACTGATCGGAGTTCTTGCCGCGGAACGTAAAATAGGTGTCACGCACCGCCTGCAAGACGACTTGCGGGACGGGGGCTCCATCGGCGGTCACGACTTCAAGGCGAGAATCGAGTTTCGAACCGCTGCGGCGGGCATCGACTTCCAGGACCCAGCGCTCGCCCGAGGCACACGCGAATCGGAAGCAGTCCGGGTCCGGTGACTCGGAGGACTCTGCCCGCACCATGCCTGCCACGCGGGCCGGCAGTTCGATCTTCTCCGCCTCGGCCGGTTGATTGTTGGGTTCGTGTTCCTCCAGCGCATGCAGCGATTCCGACTCCATTTCGCTCGAGGGAAAGGAAGTGACCGCCGTGGGCGGTTCCAAGGCGTGAACCTCGGGAATCGGATACAACTCCCAGGATCCATCCATTCGGCCGACTGCCAATTCAGGTTTGCCAGGAGCGATCGCGATGGCCGCGGGGATATCCGGCTGGAGCGGGTAGTGATGCTGCAGTGCCAGATCCCGGGGATCCCACAATTTGACTTCGTGGTTGTCCGCCGTGGAGGCCAGCAGGTGTCCATCCGCGGAAATCCGGAGCGCGACGATCGTGCCGTCATGGGCGAACCGGGATTGGAGAATCGGGTTGACCCGAGGAGCATCCGTCGACTCCAGTCGCCAGGCACGGATCCGATGATCGGCACCCGCCGCGATAATCGTGCGATCATCCGGAGTCAAGACGACGCAATACTGCTCCTGCGTCGGCTGGCTGAGCGTATCGAGCCGCTCACCCGTGTCAACGTTCCACAACTTGACCGTGGAATCGGCGCTGGCCGATGCGAGGACCTTTCCGGTACTGCTGAAGGCCAGGTCGAAGATGGCGCCATGGTGGCCATCCATGGTCCGCTCGATCTGTCCGGTGTTCGTGTCCCAGAGAACGATCCGCCGGTCATAGCCGGCCGTCGCCAATCGCCTGCCGTCCGGGCTCGGAACGGCGGCATAGAGGATATCGGAATGGGCTTCGTACCGCGCCGGGGCATGCGCGGCGGCCAGACACCATTCCAGGGTTGTACCCGAGCGGCCTGCGATGCCTGAAGCGGCGAAGAGCGTCGAGCGATCCCGACGAAATCGCAGCATGTGCACCTTGCCAGGATGCGTGGGAAGCACGCGGACCACGGCACCTGTCGCTGTGTCCTTCAATTCCACCACGCGATTGCGGGCGATGGCCAGCCATCGACCGTCCGGAGAATACTCGATGGCCGTGACCGGCTGCTGCGCCTTGGAAGAGACGGAATATCGGCCCGTGGCCGGTTGCGGTTCGACCTTTTCCGCCGGCCCCAAGGCCCCCGCATCAATCCAATCCGCCAAAATCTTGATCTGGTTCTCGTCCGGCCTCGGTTCGTCCTCGGGGGGCATCGTCAACTCCCCCTTCCCGTAGAGGGCCTGCATCAGCCGACTTTCGTCGCTGCTGCCGGGTACGAGGACGCGTCCGTGCTCCCCACCCGCGACCAGGCCCTCGTAGCTGTCCAGATTGAGCCCCGACTCGGGTTCGTCATGGCCATGACACCCAGCGCAATAGGTACGGAGAATGGGGGCAATGTCCCGACCGTATTCCAGGGAACTGGTCGGTTCGGCCGCGAAGGAACCCGCTGGCCCGACAGCGACCGCGACGATCCAGGCCTGCAGGCACCCGCGTGGAAGCCTGCCGCCGTTTGGTTTCGTGAATCGTTCAGGCTCGCGAGCTGGGCGCGTATTGCCTGCGGTGATCATCGGACCGTTGACGCCAGTGTGGGTGACCCTGACCATTAGTGGTGAAACATGAATTCCCGGCTGGTGATCAAGCTCCAGTAAAGATCTTCCAGCCGTTGTCTCCGTTCTTCCTGGGGACCATCTGCCAGGAAGCTGGCAAATTCCGAAATCTCGCGTTGCGTCGGATGGCGGGACAGGACCGCGAGAAACGCCTCCTCGATGATGCCGGTATTGGACAGGGACGACTCCACCAGCGACGTCACAACGCTCTCCTTGGCCGCCAGCTTGTCATTCACGGTGGTTCCATTGATCAAGTGCATCGCTTGAATGACGCTCGGCTGGTTGGACCGCTCGCACTCGCAGGTAATTTCGCGTGGATTGCGGCCAAAGGACTGCAAGAAGGGGGCGTCCACGGCCGCGTCATGCAATTCGATCGCCCGCGTCCCCAAGGGGTAGGTGTCGATCTTTTCGCGATCCATACCGGGATGGCTCAATTCGACAAACGCCGTGGGCACGTGTGTGACTTGCGCAATCGCGTCGTGCAGGACTTCCGCGGACATGCGACGGGCGACGTAGTGGGAATAGAAACGGTGGTCCTGGGCGTTTTCCTTAAGGGGCTGGCTGGATCGCTGGTAGGTTTCGGACTGGAGAATGGCCCGCATGAGCGCCTTGAGGTCATATCCGTGTTCGACGAGAAAGGTGGCGGCTCGCGAGAGCAGCGCTTCATTGCTGGCCGGGTTCGATGCCCGCAAGTCGTCCGTCGGTTCGACCAGTCCCACGCCGAAGTAATTGGACCAGATTCGATTGGTGACCGCCCGGCTGAAATAGGGGTTCTCCGGGGCTGTCAGCCAATGGGCCAGGTGCACTCTGCGATCGCTGGGATCGTCGAACGGGAGTGGCGTTCCATCCAGGGGCGTGGCGGGCTGGGGTCGCCCTTTGTTCGGCTGCACCAGGTCTCCTTGGGAGGCGACATACAATGTGCGCGCTCCGTCGCCCCCCCGCGGATCTCCACCCCATCCCTTGGCGCGGACGCGCGCAAAGAGATTGGCCATGGCGTAATACTGGTCGTTCGTCCATTTCTCAAGCGGATGGTTGTGGCACTTGGCGCAGCCAATCGACAGGCCCAGAAAGGCCTGACAGATGTTTTCACTCATGTCCTCTGCCGTTTGATGCACGGCGAAGAACCCGGTCAGCCCATTGTCGTCGGTATCCCCCTGGGCGGTGACGACTTGCTGCGCGAACTCGTCCCAGGGGCGGTTCGTCTCGACGAAATGCCGGATCGAGGCATAATAGGCCTCGACCGCCTTGGGGCGCAGCCTGCGACCGTTCACCAGCAGGACGTCGCACCACTTGAACGTCCAGTAGTCCACGAACTCCTTGCGGTCCAAGAGCGATTCAATCACGCGATCGCGTTTCTCGGGCGTGTCATCGGCCAGGAACAAGCGCACTTCGTCTGGAGTTGGCAGCACGCCGATCGTGTCAACGTAGGCCCGCCGAAGAAAGACTTCGTCACTGGATCGCGGTGAAGGGGGAAGGCGCAGTTCCTGGAGCTTTTTCAGGACCAGCTGGTCAATGAAGTTCCGCTGGGGGGCGCTGGCAAACAGGGCGTCATCGACCGAGGCGGTATAGGGCACCGTCACACGAAACAGAGCGACCTGGCTTTGATACCAGGCAATGATCGCACCCACGCCGGAACCCGTTACCGTGACTTCCCCGTTGTCGGAGACGCCTGCGACGACATCATTGGTGGAGGTGAATCGCGCCCACTGTGTGACATCGCAGGTCTCCCCGCGATCGAACTTCGCGAGGACTTTCAGAGGCTGCTTCTGCGCGACCGTGAGCTTCGCGCTGGCCGGTTCGAGGGTGATGGAAACGATCCGCGGATCGTCGCTTTGGGGGCCAGGGGCCCCCTCGGCGATCCATTTGGCAAGGACCCGATAGTCCAGTGAATCCCGTTCCAGCCGCAGGCCCCCCTTGTGGGGGATGGCTCCCGAGGGCTTGGCCAGCAGCAAGCTCTGCTCGGGATCGGACAGGTCAATCCGCCGCCCCAGCGATTCCCGGGTAATCGTGCGCCAATCGCGTTCGGTGTCATAGCCGCGCAGGGAGAGCTTAAAACCCCCTTTTCCCGCCAGCGCCCCGTGGCAGGCGCCGGCATTGCACCCACGGCGAGCCAGGATCGGCTGCACATGATTGCGGAAGGTCCAGCCGGGGAGGCCGGTATCCGCCGTCGTTTCGGCCGCCGTCAGCCCTGTCAGCAACGTGGGAAACCATGCAACGAGGAAGAGGTATCGCACGGCGTTGCCAAAGGGGACGAAGTGCATGGCAGGACGGTTCCACCCGGTCAAAACAGTTCTTGGATGGCCCCATTGCCGAAGTTGACCAGCGGAAAGGGTCGCCCGGCCGGTCCGGGCAGTTCGGTTTCCAGATTGAATCCGAGGCTGTGGAAGATGGTGGCCACAACCTCGGCGGGCTCGACCGGTCGCTCTGCGGGAACCGCGCCGATGGGATCGCTTCGCCCGACCACGCGGCCGCCCTGAACTCCACCGCCGGCGAAATAGACGGTCCAGCACTGTGGCCAATGGTCACGCCCGCCCGCGGGATTGATCTTGGGTGTCCGCCCGAATTCCGACAGGCAGGCGACCATCGTGCGATCCAGCAGGTTGCGCTGCACCAGGTCCTCCACCAGCGCAGAATACGCCTGGTCGTACATGGGGGCGACCATGCGTTTCATGCCGTCGATGGAAGTGAACGGTTTCGAGCCGTGGATGTCCCAGGTGATTTCGTCGAAGACGGTCAAGAACGTATTGATCGTAACGAAGCGGACACCGGCCTCGATCAGTCTGCGGGCCAGCAGGCAGCACTGACCAAAGCGTGTCATGCCATAGCGTTCGCGAACGGAGGCGGGTTCCTGCGACAGGTCAAAGGCGCGGCGGGCTTCGACACTGGTCATCAGGCGATAGGCATTGTGAAAGCTATCGTCCATCAGGTCGGCCGAATCGCTGGCCTCAAAGCGGGCGATGGCATGCTCGACAACGTCGCGCAATCGGCGCCGGCGTTCCTGGCGTGCGACGCCGATCTGCTGAGGCGGCAACATATCGGGCACTTGGAAGTGGGGAGTCGAGGGATCGGCCATCAGCGAGAAGGGATCGTACCGCTTCCCCAGGAAGCCCGCCCCCTGTCCGCTCGGCATATTTCCGCCGCCGCGGCCCATCGGCTCGGGCAAAAGCACATGGGGGGGCAGATCGCCGCGACGACCTCGGAGGTACGCCGTCGCGCAGCCCACATGAGGGGTCTCCACTCCTCCGGTAAACAACCTTCCCGTCTGCATGATCTGCCATCCGGCATCGTGCACGGCAGGTCCGGTGTGGTAGCACGTTCGAACGAGCGAGAACCTATCGGCGATCTGCGCATGGCGCGGCAGGATCTCGGTCAGCTGGATATCCGGCGCATTCGTAGCGATGGTCTGAAAGGGTCCGCGGACCTCGGCCGCAGCGTGCGGCTTCGGATCGAACGTGTCGAGGTGGCTCGGGGCACCCAGATTAAAGATCAGGATGCAGGAACGATCATCCTTGGCGGGATCCAGCCCACCACGCTCCTTGGCAGCCACATAGTCGGCCAGTGACAGGCCAATGGCCCCCAGCGTCCCGACCCGTAGAAAGTCGCGCCGCGTCGTGCCGTTGCAGGTGTACGCCCGGCCAGGGCCAATGAGATCCAGCATGGGAATTCGAGCAGCGCCGCTTCGATCTACACCGCCGACCCATGATATCCCGGGAACGGGCCCCGGTAAAGCAGCACGGACGAGGAACCCGCTCCGCCGCCGGCACGCCCCAGAAACGGGTCGCATGCTGTTCCGCGACGACTAACTTTCCGGCGACGTCGCGGCGAACCCGTCTTTGCGGTGGCCCCACCGGTTGTACACCGTGGGATCGACGTCCCATCCGATCGTGTGCACGGCATTGTCGCCGAAACAGGCATTAAAGCCCGAGCCATGGGCGCCCCCCATGGCGTACGGATCATTGTCCGCGTCCAATGCATCGTCGCGGCGCGGGGGCAAGGCCGTGGATCGTACCACGTCCGGATCATAGCCGTCCGTCCAGCCGCGGTCGTCATACCACTCGCCCGTCTGATAGGCCGAGGTGCGGATCCATTTTTCGCCGTACATCATGGTGTTGGCGAGCCCGTCGGTGACCTGCTTTAGCCGCGTCGCCTTGCCGAACCGCGGCGCCCTGGCAATGATCCCGAGCGCCGTGCACTTGGCCCGACCATCGGTGTTGCGGCTGTGCGGGTCAATTCCGCACCAGTATTCGCCCCAGTCGAAGGTGGGTGGCAAGGTACTGTTCAAATTCAAATTGGTCGGAACGCTGCTGGCGTAGTCCATCAAATAACGGTTTTCCTGCGTCGACGGCGACCGACGACTCGGACAAAAGAAAAACGTAATGGGCTTGATTGCGATCAGGCGCTCCACCATCACCGGAGGGATAAACGGGGCATTGGGGATCGATCCCCGAATACTGTAGATGGCCGTTTCTTCCATGAAGGGCAGGATCTGATAGCCCCAGCCAATCCACTGTTCGTCGGGAGGAACCACCGAATTCCCCCGAAGCGTGACCGAGGGCCAAGGGCCAATACCCGCACCGGGAAACGTCTTGTACGTATCGAGCAGCAAATGGCTGGCAAGCCCCATCTGCCGCAGATGATTGATACACTGGGTCCGGCGCGCCGCCTCGCGAGCCGATTGCACGGCCGGCAGTAACAGCGATACCAAGACGCCGATAATGGCAATGACGACGAGCAACTCGACGAGCGTGAACCCATGCCGGAAGGGCGTGGATCGACAGTTCATGGCTCCACCGTTCCTTTCCCTCATGCTGGAAACACCGCCAGGGCTACTTTGCCACCGCAGGCGGCTGGTAGTCCGGTACGGCTTGGGCAAACGCTTCCGCGGATAGCTCCTTGACGGACATCTGTCCATCCGCCACGTATCGCACCGACTCGACCCCCAGTTGCTCGAAGATCAGGATGGCGGGCTTCGGTGGATCCGGCCCTATCACTCCCGTTCCCACCGGTCTGATCCCCCAACGAATGACGTAGGGCTGGTGATCGCGCGGCGAAACAAAAAACTTGTCGATCTCCTCGCGCGTGAATTCCTTTTGGTCGACCAGATACTTCGCGAGGGTCTCCTGATTGGGCGGCCCCAGTCCGCGGTGCGAAGCCGAGTACTGAACATACGCCAATGTCAATTTGCGAATGTTCTCGGCCGCATCGCCGACAGGGACATCCGACTTGGCTCGGCAGCCAGCCAACCCAGCGATGACCACCCCCAGGTAGACCCCGGCAATGCACCTCACACGGTTCCCGCTGCGGCTCGCCTGCTCCATGGGCGGCTGAACTTATTGCGTGCCATTGACAAGCGTTAAGGATCGTCTCGGAACAACATTCTCCCATCGGAGATTGCGGATCATCTCACCTGTCGATTCTCAGGCTGGGGCCTCGAAGACGTCTCGGCCCCAGCTTGCGCTCATTCCACCAGCGGATCAGGTCCAGCGGCGAGCGAGGGTCAGCGAGAGCCCCACGACGGCCCAGATCAGCGAGGTCGGCTCGGGGACCGCGGCCACGTCCGCCGACGTGAACTTGTTGGCATTGAAGATATTGAAGTCCGATCCATCGGTGGAGCCGTTGACGTTGAAGTCCCCCTGTGACCATTTGCCCGTGGCATTGAACTTGTTGGAATTCCAAATCCCGAAGTCGGTGCCATCCACGGAGCCGTCCAGATTGGCATCTCCCTCCAGATACGACCGACCTGGACCGAGATTCACGGCCCCGGCCTGGGATCGCCAGGAATCCACGTCGTCCAGATTGACCTGACCGTTGTTGTCCAGGTCGTACCGCAAGTTCGTACCCCCCGAAGACGCCTCCATCGCCAGCAAGTCGATATCGGTGATATCGCATCGGACGTCGTTGTCGAAGTCACAGGCCAGGTTGGCAAAGGGTGTATCTTGAGCGGCCGCGAAGCGAAAGACGCCGGTCGTATTGTCGTCGTCCTCGTTGTAGACGATCCCGGAACGGCCCGCGGTGTACGACGCGTCGTCGACGGAGGCGATCGGCGTGGCCGGTTTGGGATCCGTGGGGCGCCACATGTAAAGACTCAGCGTGCTGCCCACTGCCTCCAGTTCCATCATGACGTCCGTCATGGCATCGATACCGCTGCCGTCCGAGCCCGCGATGGGGATGATATCCCCAAAATCGACACGCACAATGGACCATTGCTCGCCGTCGTCCAGCACGGCGGCATAACCGCTGAAGGTGAAGGGATCAAAGCGAACGACCAGCCCTACGTTGCCCCCCACCTCGTCCGGCATCGAACCAGGTTGAATGACGGCTCGGGTCCGAGCGTACGTCGTACCAATCGGCTGGGCCACCGAGGCGACCAGCGTATCGTCATTAAACGTAGGGCCGCCGGGGGCCGAGAGGGCGTAGTCGCCGCTCGAGGCATCATAGTTTCCCGGAGTCAACCCGAGTTCATTGTAAGTCCACGTGACCGGATTGCCGTCCTCCGCATTGCCGTCATTGAAGTCGTCATACCATCCGACTGCCGAAACACGATTCCCGTTCGACAACAAGGCCAGCGTGACAGCCAAAAGTGAGCAGAGCAGAGTTCGCCAATTCATAATTTCCCCCCCCCGTAGTAACGGCACAATTCGCTGGGAATACGACCCCGACGACCTGGCGCCCGACTCGGCGGACGACAGCCTTTAACCTAGACGCCAGCACAGCTCAGGTCAAGAATTTGCCATGAATTCGACCGGAGATTGTGGCGAGCCCTGGATCCCGGTCGCCTACGACCGGCCGGAATCCGCCTTGAGGAAGTCCGGCACACCGTCCCCGTTGGCGTCGCGACCTCCTTCCTCGAGGTCTGGACGACCATCGGTATCCCCATCCAGCTGCGTCAGGTCCAAGTACACAAAGGGGCGCTGGTAGGCCTCTTGACCACCACCGGCGTAACTTGCCCAGACCCGCAATGCCGTAGCGTCGAACAGGGCGACCAGGACGCTCCCCCCCTTGATGGGGATCTTACAGGCCAGGTCCATCAGTTCTTCGGCGTTCAACTTGCCATGCTGCTGCTTCAGCGTCGGAAAGGCACCGCGCCCTTCATCCTGGTAGACCACATGGGGCAGCACGTTGGGGGCTAGTTCATCGGCGGGGTCATTGTCCTTCCAGATCCGTATATTGTCGGGAGGCGCTTCCGAACTGTGCGCTCGGATCTTCACGGCCCTTTTTTCGGTGCGGCCATCCCCAAAGACGTAGTGGTATCGCTTGGTTTGTGGCTGATGGTGAAAGATATTCAGTACGGACGACAGCGAATCCGCATCGGTCAGGACGGTGCGAAACCAGGCCGTGAAATGGGGCGCGTGGAGATTGTAGGGCATCTCGGATTCCGGGGAATCGCCCATTTCCGAGAGTGCGACACCAGCTGCGTTCATGCCGCAATTCGCACCGATGACGCCGGCGAACGTCGGCAGGACGTGGGCCTGGCCCTCAGCGGGCAAGTAGACGGCCAGCACGGGGAATTCGTGGGCACCTGCCTCCATGGACCAGTCCAGGTTACGGGTCTGGTACAGGTGGCCGTCTTCCGTGGCGGGGCCCCACGCCGCAATGCTGCTGCAGGAATAGGGCATGATGAGCGGCAAACAGTGGGCATGCTGCAGCACGCGAGGCGGCAGCCCCGCACCCTCCGCCAAACCGTTCAGTTCCTGTTCAAATCGGTCGTCCGTGTGCGCCGCGGTTGCCGACCAGATGCGATCGAGCGCATCCGCATCGACGTTCAGCTCCTTCTGGAATCCCGCCAGCACCGCCGGAATGAACTGCTGTATCTCAGACTGCATCAGTCGACCGATCTGCCAGCCCATCTCGTAGGGAGTGCCACCCACCACGACGACGGGTACTCGGGCCGCGCTATTGGTGATCGTGAACCGATACCCGGCCCCGTGTTCGCCGGGGGCGTCCAGCCGTACATCCGCGCGAGGCGGACCGGCTGTCTGACCACCGAAGAAACGCTCCTTGACTGGATCGGCCGACCACACCAGGGGACTCCACCCGCCGATCAGAACGGACCAAGCCACAACGATAGACTGTAACCTTCGCCCGTTCATGGGATCCCTTTCTGTGCGAATGCCTACGGTTCGCCTTCGATGAATGCATAGCATAACACGTGAGTCATGACATAAAAACAGTCTTCCAGGTGGCCCATGTGGTGGGAGGGGACCAGTAGCGGCAAGCGAACGATCTCCCGCAGTCGGCCCGAGAGGGCACTGGTGCAACCGATCGTGGTGCAGCCAACCCCATTGGCATACTCCACGGCTCGCAGGACGTTGGGACTGTTTCCGCTGCCGCTGATGGCGATCAGTACGTCCCCGGGCTGGGCCCAATTCTTGAGCTGCTCCACAAAGACCGATTCATAATTGACGTCGTTGGCATACGCGGTCATGGTTGCGATACTGTCGGCCAGGCCGATCATGCGAAAGCGTTTCTTCCGACCGCTGGACGCCCCTTTGACCAGGTCGACCACCATTTCCGACGCGATACTTGCGCTTCCGCCATTGCCGCAGGAGTAGATGGTTCGGTCGCCGTCCCGCGCCTGTCGCAGGCACTCGACCGCCCGGTCCAGAGCTTCGGGATCCAGTCCTTGGACCACTTCGGCCAGCGAGTTCAGGTAGTTTCGTGAAAAGCTACGGGAGTCGGTCATGGGGCGCTTTCTTGGGGGGAGATGCCTTGCTGCTGGTGCCAGAGCGCCAAGCGGCCGGCCAGTTCGTCGGGTCTGGCGACGCCTGTCGTGGCAAGTTGTTGGATGGTGAGGGACGCAACCAGGTTCGCCACGATGGCGGCCTCCGCCAGATCGCCCCCCGCGCAAAGGGCCATCAGCAGGCCGGCGCTGGCACTGTCGCCCGCGCCCGTGGAATCAATGGTCCCTTCCAGCTGGACCCCTGGCACCTGCGCCCATTGGCGATCCAGCACCAGCATACCGCGGCAACCGCAGCTGACGACCACTGGTCCCTCGACTTCGCTTCGCAAACGTTCCGTGGCCTGCCGGAGCTCTGTCCGATCGACATCATCTTCCGGCCGCGGCAAATCATGCCCCACGGTTTCGAACTGATTTGGTTTGACAATCATTCGGCGGAACTGGCGAATGCGCCGGCGGCTGTCCGCCACAAAATGAACCCCCGCCTGGGAGGCCGCGCACTTGTTCAAGGCCTCGCGCACCCGATCCGTGACCACGCCCCGGTTGGTCTCTTCCACCTGATCCATGACCATGACGGCATCGACGTGAGGCAGGAGTACATCGAGCGAATCCACGATCCGTTCCGACGCTGCGGCCGGTGTGGCCACACGACTCTTGGTGTCATACCGATCGTGCTCACCCGCCAGGGACGGATCGCGAAGATTCCGCGGTTTGAGATAGGTGGGCGTGTACCAGCCGCTTTCGACGTGGAGATGCTCAGAATTGCAGCCGAGCTTGCCCAAATCCTTTTCCAGCTGATAGCCTTCGCCGTCATCGCCGCGGAGTCCCACGGCGTACAGGGTACCGGCCCCCAACGACGCAAGGTTGCACATGATGGTGCCTGCGCAACCGGGTGAGGTACGAATCCGTACGACCTGATGGGCCGTGCGACCGGTTTCGACACTGTGCTCCTGCAGCAGAGGATCGACGTCGAGATACTTGTCCAGAAAGAAGTCACCCACCACGGCGATTCGCGCTCGGGAAAACCTGGCCACCAGTTCGGAGAGTCGCTGCTGCGGTAGACGCGCCGTATTCACGTCGAGCCCTCGGTCGCGGGCAATGCACCTGCCAGTCGCTGCACGAGCGCCATGAGGACTTCGCGATTGTCCGCCTGAAGGTAGTGCATGGTCCCCCCCATGCGACTGAACGTCTTGTTGTACCGGAGGTAATAGGCGGGATTCTCTACCGGTGGTTCCCGCCGTGACCAGTCCCAACCGGAAGCTGCCAGATCGACGACGAAAATCGTGAAGTCGCCGAGGGGGCGCCCCTGTTGCCAGGAAATATTCTGTGCCATCGACAAGGACTTTTCGAAGATCATGGGGCTCATCACGGCGGAACCCATGGAGATGTAGACGCCTCCTTCGATGCGGCTCACGCTGTCCGCGAACGTCAAGAAGTCTCGTTCGGCGCAGCGTCCCAGGCTGGCCCCATGATTCATAGGGTGATTGTAGATAATGTCGTGGCCGAACATGGGGTGGCCGGTAAAGGGGATCCCCAGCCGGTATCCACTGGCCTGGGCCGAGAAGGCCTTCCACGGGTGGGGGACCTGCATGCGGCCTGGCTTCAAACCGAAACGTCTCACGATCCCCAGCAGGTCGGCTGCGGCGGCGGCCTGCTGAGGATCGCCGGCCAGGGAATGCGCCACGACCTGTTCGAGCTCATCCGAGCACGGTATCTCCAGCCCTTCGGTCCAGATCATGGCGCCCATCGATTCGCCGTAGCCGAGTCCTTGATACGAACCAAGGTTCAGCGCCAGATTGATCAGGAACCCGGTCTCTTCCCAGTTGCCGAACCGGCCCTCGCTGACCATCTGACGCACATCCTCGCAGCTCTTGCCGGCAAAGCTGAATTCCCAATCGTGGATCACCCCCGCGCCGTTCGTTGCCAGATGTGTCAGCCAGCCGCCTTCCATCAGGTTCGTCAGTACCGGTCCCAGGCCATTCTTGATGGCATGCGCTCCGAAGGCACAGATCACAGGGCGGTCGGTCCGACGGGCGGTTCGGACACGTTCGGCGAGTACCGACATGGCCTGGTCGAATTCCGGCGAAGGGCTCCCCTTGGCTTGATCGTGCCGTACCGCAACCTGCTCGATCTCGAACTTGTGGTTGCGGGCCGAAAGCGGCTGCATACGGACACGAAAGCGGTCAAACTGGGGATGGGGCATGTATTCTCCCACTCGCTGCGATTCCCTGAGGCACGCTTCATGAACCTCGGTCATGCCAGCCCGGACGTCAAGGCGCCCGGCGCCCATGGGCCGCCCCGGCGGATCGGCCATACCGCGCACCCTCGAACAAGTACTCAATCAAGGGTTGCCACTCTTGGAAATCCGGTATGACAACGTCGGCGCCGGCCCCGATCAATCGATCGCGTTTCCAGCGATCCGGCTGCCCGCTGCGGCCCGCTTCATCACTGGCAACCGCCACCGCGGTACCACCGACGTCCTTGATGTTGGCGATCTCAACATACCCGTCGCCAAATCCAACGAGCCGGGAACCATCCACCTGATGGGTGGACAGGATGCGGCGGATCACTTGCTCCTTGGAAAAAGACTTGTAGTCTTCGAGGGCGCCATAAACGCGTTCGGCAAAAAACGGAGTGAGGGAAAGGAGCTCGACCTCCTCCCGCACATAGCGCTCGTCCGTGCCACTGGCCAAATACAATTGCACGTCCCGTTCGGCCAATGCCCGCAACAAGTCGAGAGAACCGGGCACCAGGAGGTCCGCGGGAGCACGGCGATGCCGCTGCAAATCGTCCCGGCGCGACTGGATTCGCTGCATGAGTCGGTCATGGTAGATTTGTTTGTATTCGCCCGGGTCTCGCGGAATACCCCCGCGAATTCGCACTTCGTCCGCCAGGCGGATCATCTGGTAGATGGTCTGCTTGCCGGTCAGCTCGGCCACGAAGTTCCGAGCGAGTGCCTGAAGCGACTCCCGTGGCTCAGGGGCGCCTGCTTCCACCAGTACGTCGACCATCATGGGGACCATGACGTCCGGCCAGCCCTCGCGGATCAGGCTGAGTGTTCCGTCGAAGTCGAAGACGGCGTGCTCGATCCGTCCTGGCCGTTCGACGTGGCGGACAATCTCAATGGATGTGCCGGGCAGGAATCTCGTGTCGGTCTCCGGCCCGACGACACGCTGGTAGTCTTGTTCTTCCATACCGTCCATCGTTCGGGAATTTCTCCAGTTTGCAAGCCGTCCAGCCTGGGCACCAACGAGGGCCTTGCCAGGACGACTAATCCAGGCGACGGGCCGTCTGGTGGATCCCTCCCTGGAACAGGTCCAGCTCCTGGCACTTCTCCTGATCGTCCAATGTGAATGTCAGCGTGGCGTCAACGACCTTGTAGAACCATTCCGTTTCGGACCGCGGGAAGACGCGAAACGTGGGTTGCCCGGTGACACCGACCATCATTCGATCCCCGTCCAGGGAGACGGTGAAAATGAACTCTGGGGCGAGCTGGTAGCGGCCCACGTAACGCTGCATGACTTCGGGTGCGACACGGATCGGTCGATCGAACGTACGCGGCTCGACCTGGCGGCCGGCCGCCAGCCGCATCAGGTCTTCCCCCAGGGTATCGATCTCGCCGGTCGCGGAATTGGCAAGCACCACGACGGCAGCGTTCACGTCGCGATTGACGAGCACCATGGAATGGTATCCGCCTGTCCCCCCATTGTGCCAACGCGTGGCGCCATCCCGGGCGAGGTGCCAGCCCAGACCCATGGGAAAGTCTGCCGAATCGATGGGTGGCTGTTGAACCTGCCACGCCAACTTGATTCCCTCGCCCAGCGGACCTTCCGGGGGCTGAAGGACCGCGCGCACGTATCGGACCATGTCCTGGGCCGTGCTTCGGATCCCGCCAGCCCCGGCCAGCACCGGAATATCCCAATGGGAAGCCGGCGATCCGTCGGCATGGTGTGGCAACGCCATCCGGGCATCCTGTTCCGGGCTGAGGGTCACGACGGTATCTGGCATCTTTAAGGGCTCCGTGATCCAGCGCCGCAGCAGATCCTCGTAGGTGCACTGGTTTCGAAGCGCCAGGACGTATCCCAGCAGTCCGGCCCCCAAGTTGGAGTATTCGATCCGTTCACCCGGTGCGCGCGTGGGGCGGTAGTTCCGCAAAAAATGATGCAATGGATCGATGCCAAAGCTGGCATAGGGATTGGCCGGGTCCTTGGGTTCCAGGTTGTCCGGAAGCCTGGGGAGTCCCGACGTATGGGTGGCCAGGTGGCGGAGCAGTATGGGAGCGGCCGACGATCCGGCCATCGTGACGCCCGACGGCAACAACTCGCTGGCAGGCTGATCCAGTCGCACCTGCTTGCGAGCCACGGCTTCACCCAAGAGCGTACCGGTAAACGTCTTGGAGACCGATCCAATCTCGAAAATCGTGTCAGCCCGAGGTGAACTCCCGTCCTTGGCGCCTGTCGTGCCGTAACCGGCAAGATAGACATGATCCCTTTGCACGACCGCGATCATCATCCCGACGACGACTTCAGCGTCCACATAGGGTTGAGCTAGCGAGTCGATGGTGGGTTGGAGGCTTTCGTCCGCGCGTGTCGCGTTCCCGCACCCAAGGATGGTCATGATTGCAATGCAGCACCTTCTTCGCTGTCGGGTTCCCATGTTCAGTTGCCCTTGTTGCCAGCTGGCGTTTTGCCTAAAAGTCCGGCCCCTGCGCGCCGCGCTGGACTGAAAAACGGCAGGAGACTCGCCATGCAACGGATCGTCACAGTGCTTGTCGGTGCGCTGGTGAGCTGGGCGCTCCAAGGACACGTTGGCTGTCTCGCGGAACCGCTTTTGGCCGAGACTCGGGTCGTGGTCCGGGACCAGGCCGAAATTCGAAGCGGCCCCGGGGAATCGTTCTACGTCACGGGCCAACTTGCCCGCGGAACCGACGTGCAAGTGTATCACGAGGGTCCCGAGTCGTGGGTGGCGATCCGCCCTCCGGCTGGTAGTTTCAGTTGGATTCCCTCCGACTCCATCGAAACCAGCGGCTCGTCGCCCGTGGCGACGGTCACCAAGGCGGGCATTCGTACGCGTGTGGGATCGAGTCGGGGGGACGACCGTCACGTCGCTTACATCACGCTCAAACAAGGGGAAAAAGTCAGACTGCTCGATTCCGAGGCGGTCGCCGATCCCGAGTCCAACCGGGAGTGGCGTCGGATCGCACCCCCGTCTGGAGAATTCCGCTGGATCCGCCTGGGGGACTTGAGTCCTTCGGGAACGGTCACCGCCACGCGCGACCAGGCACCGGCCAGTGGCTACGAACTGCTGGCGGAATCGCCGTCGGCGCGGAGTTCTGCCAGCTCCGCGGACGCGAATTCCGACGATTCCGCTGAGGGGACGGAGGACGTCGTGCGGGCCCAATGGTCCTATGACCTCGCCCCTCGCACGTACAAGGACCGGGAATCGATTCGGCAGAGAGAAATGGAAAAGTCGGCGGCAAATTTGGGTCAGACGATCATGGAAATCCGCCGCGCGGTTCAGTCGATGATACCGCGAGATGCGGCGAACGAGTCGGACGGGGCCAGTCGAGTCGCCACCGCATCCGACCAACCCGATTCGGGGATCCAGCTTGCCGCGGCCGAGGACCTTGGGTTGCCTCCCCGCCCACCCGAAGCTGCCGCGCCAGCCATCGAGCCGGGTCGGATCGCGACCGAATCTCACGAAACGGACACGGGGGAACGCGATCCACTGGTGGTGGCGAACGAACTGACCCGGGTGGCCAAAGACCTGACGTACATGGCGAGTCGACCCTATCCCGAGTGGGAACTGAACTCGCTTCGCAACCGCACGCGGGCGATTATCGATGTCAGTGAAACGAGTGCCCTGAGGGATCAGGGCCAGCAGCTGCTGGCCCGCATCGCGCAGTTTGAAGACCTGCAGCGGCGTTATCGGCGATGGGATCGCAACTTCGTCGCCCGAACCCCTTCGGGCAGTGGCGTGGGGCTCGCCAGCCGCGGTGGCAACACGGGTTCGAACTCCTGGGGTGACTCCGCTCCCCCAGCGAATATCACGCAATATGACGGCTTTGGCTGGCTGCGCCCGGTACTGACACAATCACCCAACACGCCGCGCTACGTGCTGGTCGATAATCATGGCAATATCCTGCAGTTCGTCAGCCCCTCCCCTGGCCTGAATCTGAACGGCTATGAAAACAAGCAGGTGGGGGTCTACGGGCAGCGCGGCTTCCTTCCGTCGATGAAACAGCCACACCTGGTCGCGGAGCGAATCGTGACCATCGATCGCCTCCGCTGATCCGCGGCTGGCGATCTCTCACGCTGGCTGGTCTCGAAAAAAGATTGGCCCTTACCTCGCCCGAGGTCCGAATATTCCCTGGAGATCGCATACGCGCTCTGCGCCAGCAGTGCTGGCGGGCGGGTGCGAGCCGCCATGTGGTGCCAGGGGAAACTCGTTGCGACGATCTGCAAAGCTGTGGTCCATCGATTGCGGGGCGAACCCCGTGCGTTTGGCGGCAGGGGAAAGCGCCCGTCCTCCACTGGGGCCGCGCGCAGCGACGTGGACGATGGCTGCCATCCTGCTGGCGCTTTGGGTCGTGAGCCCTCTGGGTGCGAAGTCGCCGCTCGATCAGCTCGAATCCCCCAAGGGGACGGGCAGTCGCAAGGCGCGGCAAGAGGCGGTGAGCTCCATTCCCTGGCGGGAGATTCAGCCCGCCGTGGGAGGGCAACTGCTGGATGTCGTCACCGACCCCACCGTCTACCGCAGGATGCCCCCCCGCATGATCGCGTGCGATATGCGATTGCACCAGTTTATCGTGCGGAATCCCGATTCCCTGGCCCACCTCTGGGATCACCTGGGAATCACCGATATCCACGTTGATCGGAAGGGGCAGTTTGCGTTTCAGGCAGATGACGGTCACGGCACGACGAGCCGCATTGACCTGATCTATGGCAGGCCCGACTTGCACATCTTTCATGGCGCGGGTGCCTATGAGGGCCCCCTGTTTCGCGGTTCCATCCGTGGCCAGGGAGTTGTCGTCATGCGATCGCAACCCTACCTCCGTCCCGATGGGAAGCAGCTCATCCACGATCAAATGGATGTGTTCTTGAAGATTGATTCCGGTCCGGCGGACGCCGTGGCCAAGACGATCTACCCGCTGTTCGTGCGGAACGCCGACACCAACTTCGTGGAAACGGCGAGGTTTGTGGAAAAGCTCTCCGAGGCCGCTTCCAATAATCCGCCGGCCACGCAGTCCCTGATCGACCAACTCACCAAGTTGCATCCGATGGTGAAGGCCGAGTTCTCGGACGTGGTACGGCAAGTGAGCGCATCTCGCCCCAGTGCCGCCCGCGCAGGCCTGAAGACGACCCTCTCGGGATCGACGTACGGCGAGCCACCCACGGCGCAATACGCGGTTTCGCGTCATCCTGTCGACGGCCCACTCCGCCGCTAGTGCGAGTCGCACACACGTGCAGCGCGCCGCGTCGTGTTTTTCAGACGCAAACGACGAAAAAACCGCTGCGGACATGCGAGACGCGATCGCAATGACCGTGCGCGATTCGCGGACGACATCTTCACCCTCCCTTCGGGAGGGTCGAGCGCAGCGAGGGGAGGGGGAGCTGAGAAAGACCGTCGCCCTCCCCGGCCGCTTGTGCCTCGCGTTGGTATCGATCCTTCTGCGGACCTATTTGGCGATATCAAAACAGAAGAAAAGCTCTTGATCGCGCAAGTAGAGCTTGCCATTGCTGATCACGGGATGCGTCCAGATTCCTCCTTCGCGCTTGCGATATCGAGTTTGTGGTTTCAGCGTCATGCGGCCGAGCTCCTTCCAGCCGCTCGGCGATGCATCCACCAGGACGACATCGCCCGACTTCTCGTCCAGGCAATAGAGTTTTCCATCCGCACAGGCGATTGCCCCTTTGCCCAATTGCTTCCGTTCTTTCCACACCATCTCACCTGTTTGGAAGTTCTGGCAGAGCCAGCCCGCGCCATCGGAATAGCCGTACAGGTGGCCATCGAAGAGGATCACACCGCCATGGTGGTTCTTCATGACCTTGTTGCTATAAACCTGGTTGGCCTGGGGCTGATTCGATTGCATTTCCAGAGCGGTCAACTTGCAGCCGGCCCCGTAGCCGGAGGTGACGAAAACCTGGTTGCGAAAGACCACGGGTGTGGGAATGACGGCCACGTTGCCGTCCCAGTCGGTCTTCCACAAGACCCGGCCATCCTTGGGTGCCACTCCGACGAGCGCTTTGCTGAAGAGCTGCACATAGTGGCGCTGATTCCCCAGGAGGAGCGGGACGATCGAGCTGTACTGGGCAGGTTCGGTACATTCCTCGCTTCGCCAGACAAGTTTGCCCGTATGCTTGTCCAGGGCGGCAATGGCACCTTGATCGCCACCCGGAGTGCACACGACGTGTTTGCCGTCCACAAGCACCGATTCGGTGTAGCCCCAATAGGGGACTTCGCCGCCGAGGTCCTCCATCGCGGCTCGCCACACGACGTCGCCGCTGTCGCAACGGGCACAGACCAGATCGCCGCGGGCGCTCATGCCGTATACGAAATCGCCGTCGACGGTGGGTGTCGCTCGAGGACCATTCCCCCAGTTGTTTTCGAAGCGAGGACCGAGCTCTGCTTTCCAGAGCTCCGTTCCCGTCGCGGCATCGAGCGCGATCAAATAGGCCGTCTTCTTGCGGGCCCCCATCAGGTAGACGCGGCCGCGCGCAATGGCCGGCCCCGAGTACCCCAAGCCGGCATCTCGGAATAGCCATTGCAGCTTGGGACCATCCTTGGGCCATGTCTCGAGCAAGTCGGTCTCCCGGGAGACATCGGTGCGGTCCGGACCCCGCCATTGCGGCCAATCTTCGCCGAACGCTTGCGTCGACAAGAGAAATGCCAACAAGGATACCAGGCCGATGCGGCGCATGAGTGAGTCCTTCCCTATAATCGATGGCGAAGCGTTCATCGCAAACGGATGTCCCGAGTCACAGTAGAGAATCGCACCCCGATTCGTGATTCTATCCGGAGTGGCTACACTGCACATCGGGACGTCGATTTGTGGGGCCTGGAATGGCCACGGAGCCAGGACGACCAGCGGGACACCGGTGATCTGGGGCCCCGGATCGAGGCGCCGCGGATCATGGAACACGCCGGATCGTGTAGGGGGTGCCAGACGAATGGGAGCTCAGGATATGCGTTTGGGATGGAAACGGTGCATTGTCGGATTCCTGGTCAGCTGCCTCACGTTGACCGGTTACGTTCGGGGCGAGCATCGGTCGCTGCCCCAGGCCGACGCGGCCACTAGGGGCATGCAGCCGGAACGGCTGCAAAGGATCGATGACCTGGTGGAGGATGGGCTCGCCAAAGGAGAAATGACAGGCTGCGTCGTCCTGGTGGCCCGACATGGCACGATCGTTTGGCTCAAGGCCTATGGCAACCGCCTCACGGGTGACCACCACGAAGCGATGGCAACCGATACCATCTTTGACATGGCCTCCATTACCAAACCGGTCGCGACCGCGACCAGCCTGATGCGCCTAGTCGAGCAAAATGCCATCGATCTCGAAGCGCCCGTCTCGAATTACTTGCCGGAATTTGGCAAACAGGGCAAGGAAGCGATCACGGTTCTGCAGTTGCTGACGCACCAGGGAGGTTTGATCCCCGATAATTCGCTGGACGATTATCAGCACGGGCCGGATGCGGCCTGGCAGCGGATTTGCGAGCTCACGCCCCAGGCCACGCCCGGTCGCGAATTCATCTATTCCGACGTGGGGTTCATTACGCTGGGCAAACTGATCGAACGAGTCTCGCATGAGCCGCTGCAGAAATTCGCGCAGGAGAACATCTTCGGACCCCTGGGAATGGCCGACACGGGCTTCCTGCCAGGGGAAGCACAGCGAGCCCGAGCCGCTCCCACGGAGGTGCGGGACGGCCAAATGCTGCAAGGCGTCGTTCACGATCCCCGATCCGCCTTGCTGGGAGGTGTGGCAGGGCACGCCGGACTGTTCTCGACCGCAGAGGACCTGGCCGTCTTCGGGCAAATGATGCTCCAAGGGGGATCGTACGATGGAATCGAGATCCTGAAACCCGAAACGGTCCGGCAGATGACCGGGTCTTACAGGATTGGCGATGCCCAGCGTGGGCTGGGTTGGGACCGAAAATCGTCGTATTCCATCAATGCGGGGGATCTCCTCTCCTCGCAGGCATTCGGCCACGGCGGATTTACCGGGACCGTCATGTGGATCGATCCGGCGCAGGACCTGATCTTCATTTTTCTTAGTAGCCGCCTCTACCCCGACGGCCAGGGGACCGTGAATCCATTGGCAGGCCGCATCGCAACGGTCGCGGCGGCCGCGATCCAAGACTCGAATGGGACGGACACGCCGGGCACGCACCCCGTGTTGACGGGGATCGATGTCTTGCAGCGTGACCAGTTCCGTTCGCTCCAAGGGCGCAAGGTTGGCCTCATCACGAATCAAACCGGAGTCAACCGGCAGCGGATCTCGACTGCCACCCTGTTGCACAAGGCATCCGGGGTGAACCTCGTGGCACTTTTCAGTCCAGAACATGGGCTGCAAGGCGCACTGGATATCGCCAAGATCCCTGACTCGCAGGATGAAGCGACCGGTCTACCCGTCGTCAGCTTGTACGGTGAGTCCCGGCGCCCCACCCCCGAGAGGCTGAAGGGGATCGACACCTTGGTGTTCGACATTCAGGACATAGGCACCCGATACTACACCTATGTGTCCACGATGGGCCTGGCCATGGAGGCGGCCGCGGAACTGGGGATTCGCTTCGTCGTCTTGGACCGGCCGAATCCGATCCGCGGCGACATGGTTGAAGGCCCGATGCTCGACCCGGGCCGAGAGTCGTTTGTTGGGTTCCATTCCCTGCCCGTGCGGCATGGCATGACGGTGGGAGAGCTGGCTCAGATGTTCCGCGCCGAACGGAAATTGAATGTCGACCTGCAGGTGGTTCGCCTGGAAGGTTGGCACCGCGGCGATTGGTTCGATCGAACGGAATTGCCATGGATTGCCCCCTCGCCCAATATGCGAACGCTCTCGGCCGCGCTGCTCTACCCCGGCATCGGTTGGCTGGAGACGACGAATCTTTCCGTGGGGCGAGGGACCGACACACCCTTTGAAATCCTGGGTGCCCCCTGGATTGACGAATTCCAGCTGGCGCGCGAGTTGAATCAGGCGGATCTGCCGGGCATCCGCTGTCTGCCAGTACAGTTTGTCCCCTCCGGCAGCGTCTACGCGAAACAAAGGTGTCACGGCGTCCAATTCCTCGTGATCGATCGCAATTCCTGTCGGCCGCTGCATCTCGGGTTTGCGGTCACGGCATGGTTGCGCAAGAATCGCGCGGATGACTGGCAGGCGGACACCCTGCTGCGCCTGCTGGGCAATGAAGAGGTCGTCACCAGCCTCTTGGATCGCCGGCCGCTCCCCGAGATCGTGAACCGTTACCAATCTGGACGGGAAGCATTCCGTCAGCGGCGTGCTTCTTACCTGCTGTATGAATGAAACGCGGATGCCGCCACGAGTGACCGTCGGACTAGAGCGTTTGCTGCGCGATCCCGCGGAGGGCATCGCCCAGCGGCGGTTTGCACTCTTGGCCAATCAAGCCTCGGTCGATGACTGCTTCCGCTATAGCTGGGACCTCCTGTCGCAACGATTTCCGGGTCGGCTGGCGATGGTATTCTCGCCGCAGCACGGACTCTGGTGCGAGCAGCAGGCCAACATGATCGAGTCGGGTCACGGGACCGTGCCGGGTCTGCAGGTGCCGCTCGTCAGTCTCTACAGCGAGACGCGTGAGCCCAGCGTTGAGCTGTTGAAGCGCATCGACCTCCTGGTGATTGACCTGCAAGACGTGGGCACGCGCATCTACACATTCATCTGGACCATCCTGAACTGTCTGCGCGCCTGTGCGAGGGCCGAGATACCCGTGCTGCTGCTGGACCGGCCCAATCCCCTGGGAGGTGTCTCGGTCGAAGGCCCTCTGGTTGCCAGCGACCACCTCAGTTTCGTCGGCGGCTGGACGATCCCCATGCGGCACGGACTGACGCTGGGTGAACTGTGCCGGTTGCTGACCGCGGAGATGCAGATTCCCGTTCCACTGGAAGTCCGATCCATGGATGGCTGGTCGCGCGACATGGGATTCGCCGATACCGGCCGACGCTGGCTACCTACCTCCCCCAACGTGCCGACGCTCGAGTCCCTCGGGTCGTACCCGGGACTTGTGCTGCTGGAAGGAACCAACCTCTCGGAAGGGCGCGGTACCACGACCCCCTTTGAGATTTGCGGAGCTCCGTTTATCGATCCCGATCGCCTGACCGGGGCACTGTGCGAACTGGCCTTGCCCGGAGTGATCTTCCGCCCGATCCGGTTTCAGCCCACCTTTGACAAGTGGAGCCAGCAGAGTTGTGGCGGGGTGGCGCTGCACGTCACCGACCCCGACGCGTACCAGCCGTATCGCACGGCGGTTGGCATTCTGGCCGCAGTGCATTCCATGTGGCCTGATCCGTTCCAATTCCTGCCTCCCCCTTACGAGTACGAATATCACAAACCGCCGATCGATATCTTGAGTGGCAGCGCGCGATTGCGCGAGGCATTGCAGTCGTCCGACCGCTTGTCGGCATCGGAAATCGAGGGACTGGCTCAAGTGGACACCCGCGCATGGTGGCGTCGTGTGGAGCCCTATTTGCTGTACGACCGAGGCACTGTGGCGCGGCCGCAGTCGCCGGATCGCCCGGACGCCCATGCGCCCGCGAACTTACCGCAGACAGCAGCGCGTCCTCGGTCCCGGTGAACACGACGGCGTCAGGGACCATCGACGGACGAGCAGACGCTGGTGGCCGGCAACAGCTTGCTCAAGCGTTTCACCCCATCGGCCGAGATCTTCGTACCGACGATATCGATCACTTTCAGGCCCTTCAATTTGCCCAGCGATTCCACACTGGCGTCGGTCAGGGAGGTATGTCGCAGCTCGAGCCACCGCAAGGACTCGTGCTGGGCCAGTTGCGCGACGCCAGCATCGGTGATCCGCGTGCCGTTGAGATAGAGACCGCGGAGCCGCGGTACATGCCGAAGATGCTCGAAGACTCGATCGGTGATCGGCGCATCGCGAATCACCAGTTCGGTCAATTCGGGGACCCACCTCAGATGGGCCAGCGCTTCATCCTCCAGCGGGGCTCGTTCGACGCGGAGGATCCGGATCCCCGGTAACCACCGCAAATTGACGAGTCCATCGCGCCCCCCGTGCCAGCGGGAGGTGAGGGTCAGGACCGGCTGCCCCGCCAGGGGTTTGCACCCCAGCTGTTCCAGCCGAGCCCCAGCGCCGCTGGCCAGTGACATAACGATGTCACTTGCCGCCAGGGAAGCGACTCGATTGACCGACTCGGCCAACTGCCGCAGTCCTGTTTCGGCCGCCTGGGAGGTGGCGTCGTCCGGTGACAGGCACATGGCACGCAAGATGGCGACGCCTCGCAGGGAGGCCTCCGGGGAATTCCGCTGCGCGAATTCCACCAGCGCCGGCACGGCGCTGGGACCCAGCTTGGCCAGCTCCGCCGACGCGGACTCGCGGGACGCATAGGAACCGCTCTCCAGATGCGTCAACAGAACGTCAACGGAATTTGCCCAGGCGATCGGCCCCGCTGCTAGCGACGCGATCACGGCCAGCGTCAGCGCGAGACGTCGAAGGTACTGGTCGAGCGGACCCATCGGGTCGAGTTTGGCCCATCGCAAGTCGGTTTGCAAGCACGGCCCGTCGGGATCGCTACACGTTGTGGCGCTCGTTGCACCGCACATCGGAAATGCTGCCGGTTTTCAACCGGTAGTCCTTTACCATCCGCCTGATAGCGTCCTGAGCAAGATAGGATGCCCCCGGAATTTTTCCGGGGGTACTTCACCTCTTGGGCACCCATATCCCGGCGCACGACGATTCGCAAGGGATGAGGTCAGGAACCCTCGGATAGAATCCGGGGGCATGTGCGTCCGTGTGTGTAAGCTTCCTCAGGTTCAGGTTGACGATCACACATCCCCCGGATGAAATCCGGGGGTCTTTCGATCCACTGTGTGTGCTTTTCGCGCTCCATTACGAATCATGTGAGCACGTGCTTCCGAGTTTCGCATATTTCGATGGCAAGCATGCATCGGCTGCTTGAGATGAGTGGTACAACGAGCGTTGTGGCGGGATGGTACGGTTGCTAGAATCCCACCCCGCCTGCCTGGCTCCCGATTCCCCCTTGGCGGTAGGACCGTGACCGTCATGAACACGCAACGCAAGTCGCTGGAGATCCGAACGGGCTCCGCACGGATTCTCGATCGGGCCCGGGGGGTGATCCGCACGGAAGCCGCGGCCCTTACTGCGTTGATCGAACGGCTGGACGATCAGTTTGTGGGCGCGGTGGACCTCTTGGCCTCATGTCCCGGCCATGCCGTGGTGACGGGCATCGGCAAAGCGGGGCTCATCGGCCAGAAAGTGTCGGCCAGCCTTTCCTCTCTGGGGACACCCAGTTATTTCCTGCATCCCGCCGAAGCGCTGCACGGCGATCTCGGCCGCATCCGGGGCGGAGACGTCCTGCTGGCGTTTTCCTACAGTGGTGAGACGGAAGAGATCCTGCGCCTGCTGGCTCATCTGCGACGTGGGGGAACACCGGTGATCGGCGTCACGGCGCATGCGAAAAGTCGCCTGGCCCTGGCGGCCACGGTCCGGCTCTGTCTGGGAGACCTGCGGGAAGCAGGCCACCTTGCGGTAGCCCCCTCCACCAGCACGACCGCCATGTTGGCCCTGGGAGATGCCCTGGCCCTCGTCACGGCAGAAATTCGTGGCCTCTCGCGTCAGGACTTTGCCCGACGTCATCCCGGGGGAAGCCTGGGGTGGGAGCTGGCCCGCGTGGACGATGTCATGCGCCCCCTGGCAGCATGCCGCGTCGCGTCGCAGGTTGAAACGACGCGTGCCGTGCTATCCCGAGCTGGCGGCGCCCGCCGTCGATCCGGTGCGATTCTGCTGACCGACGAGGCGGGCATCCTGAGCGGCATTTTCACCGATAGCGATCTGGCGCGACTGTTCGAGTTGCGGCGGGACGACGCGCTCGACCAGTGCATCGAACGGGTGATGACTCGAAATCCAGTGCGGATCCGCTCCGGAAGTCCCTTTCTGACGGCCCTGGACATCCTGCGATCCAAGAAAATCAGTGAACTTCCCGTCGTCGATCCACACGGCCGTCCGGTAGGATGTGTGGATATTACGGACGTGGTGACGCTGCTTCCCGCCAGTGGCAGCGACGATCCGGCCGACGCGACCGCGGTGAGTTCGCGCGACGCGACCGCGCCCCGGCAGGATACGATCCCCTTTCCGCGCAAGTCCCCTCCAGACCAGCCACCGCCATGAAGATCGATGCCCGGTGCCGCGCCATCGAACTGATCCTGTCCGACGTGGACGGAGTACTTACCGACGGTGGCGTATGGTACGACAACCAGGGGATCGAATCGAAGCAGTTTCACATTCGCGATGGGCTGGGGATCCACCTTTGGGGCCGCGCCGGATTCCAGTTCGGAATTCTCACGTCGAGGACGTCTCACTTGGTGAAGGTCCGCGCGGCGGAACTCGGGATCGAACTCGTACGCCAAGGGGTGGACGACAAGCGGGTGGCCGCCGGGCGGATTGCCAGCGAGCGGAACTGGACGCTCGATCAGGTCTGTTATGTCGGGGACGACCTGCCGGACCTGCCGCTGATGCGGGCCGTCGGCCTGGCGATTGCCGTGGCGGACGCCGCGCCCGAGGTCCGGGCGGCGGCCCAGTGGATCACCTCGCTGCCGGGCGGACAAGGCGCCGTGCGCGAGGCCATCGAGAAGATCCTCAAGGAAAAGGAATTGTGGGACGACGTGTTGAAGCAGTTCGCGTGACCGCGATATGTGGCCGCCCCGGACGGAGGCGCCGCGCTGCTTCGAAGGGGCAAGGCGGATCCATTCGGGTACAAGGACGTCCCACGTGCAACGGCAATTCCTGCAGAGTTTGCTGACCTTCGGCGTGCTGTTCTCTTGCTACGGCGCCTATGCCCTGGTCGCGGTCCCCCTCTTGATGCGGCCGCCTGCCCGGGTGACCAGTCCGGCGACACCTGCCAGTCCGCCAGAAGCGACGGGCCTGGCGGCCTGGGGCCCCCATTGGAAAAAGATCTTTCCCGCGGGCAGCTGGGAACTCGACCGCGTGAATTCGTTCAAGACTCAGGACATGCTGCTCTTGTGGCGGCGCCATGAAACCGTGGAGGGATCGCGGCTGAAGGTCGAACCGCTCACCATTGTGGTCCTGAACGGGAGATCCGCGGCCTCGCCGGCCGCAGCGGCCGGCGGCCCCGATGTCGCGAAGCCGTCCCGCGTCTGGATCGTCAAGGCACCCGCCGGCGCCATCCTCCAATTCGACCGAAATTTGGACGTCTCCGCGACCCGATTTGGAAACTTTCAAGCGGGATTCATCCCCGGAAGTGTTCATGCGCAGGGGATTCCCTTTCCTCCCGCCCGCAGTGCAACGCCGACGTCCACGCCACCGGCCAAGGATTCTCCGGACCCCGAAACCATGGAACTGCTGACGCAGAACCTGCAGTTTGACGAGCGGCACGTGTGGACCTCTCAGGACGTGGAGTTTCGTTGGGGTTCCGGTTATGGTTCCGGGCGTGACCTCACCATTTCCCTCGCGAATATCCAGTTGTCCGACGGCGCGGAGAGCCAGGCGTCCTGGGTCGAGTCGGTGCGACTGCTGCGATTGAAGCGGCTCCACCTCATGCTTCCCGGAGGCCCCGAGGGGGAGGCCGGGGCTCCTGGCCAGGTCCCCGTGGATGTGAGCGCCGATGGCCCCCTGACGTTTCATCTGCAGCAAGGAGTTGCACAGATCCAACGCAATGTGTTGATGGAACGACGGGACCCGCAAGGGGGTGAGCAGCGACTTCGTTGCGATCAATTGGAACTTCGAATGACGGCCGGCCGGAAATCGGGAACCACCGAGAATTCCGCAGGCAGCGGCGACCTGTCCTCGAACCTGCGGCTGCCATCGCTGCGCCCCCGTCGGCTGATCTTGCGAGGAACTCCTGCCGTCCTGGAAATGACGGCGGCGGAATCGGACAGGGCTGGCTCGTCGTATCGAATGGAGGCCGCGGAACTGGATTACGAACTGGGCGGGACCGGCGACGGAACGACCGATCCCGGGACGCTCGTCGCGGCTTCCCCCACGGCCCGCGGCAAGACGGAGACCCGCGACGCCGGACCGACTCGAGCTCGCGCCCTGGGGCCCGGGCGTTTCGTGATGACCCCTTCAGCCAACCCGACGCAGCCGATGGAAGTAAGCTGGCAGCGGCTGGCCAGCTGGGTTGCCGATCCAACCCAAGGCGTCTTGAACGTCGAGGGCAACGCGCGGGCCGTCTCGGCCGAACAGGGATCGATTACCGCGGAACGGTTGACCGTCGTCGCGGTGCGGGACCTGGCCGCCACCAAGGGACCTGGTTGGCAGCCCTCCGCGATTCGGGCCGAACAGCAGGTGCATGTGGACTCGCCCTTCTTGCAGGGAAACACGGAGCAATTGGCCATTCGCTTCGTCCCCCCGGCACCGGCACCCGCTGGCGAATCCACATCCACGCCGTTGCAGCTTAGAGATGCTCAGTCCGGGCCCTCGTTTCCGTCGGCGGCGGGGGACGAACCCTCCTCCCGGCTCGACGTGCGCGCCTCCCAGGTTCAAGTCGTCGTCGAGCACTCCGCCTCGATGTCGCGATTACGGGACGCCACGCTTCGCGGTCGGGTGCAGTGTCAGGAACTGCCTGCCATCGCCGGGACCCCGTCGCGATTTGCGGTGGAAGGGGACGAAGCCCATCTCGCCCATCTCAGCCCGCAGACGGGTACTGTGGATGTCGTGGGACAGCCGGCGCTGCTCAGGGCCTCGGAAGTCGAACTGACCGGCCCGAACGTGCATCTCGACGTGGCCAGCAATCGCGCATGGATCGACGGAGCGGGACAGGCCTCCGTCCCCGTTGCCCAGGAAATCGCGGGACAGATACCTCAGCCCGCGGCACGGGCCACGCTCACCTGGAACGAGCGATTGGACTTCGACGGTCAATTCCTCGTCTGTCAGGACGGAATCTCCATCCGAGGGCCCCTGCAGCTGGTGCGCGGGGATGTCCTCCGACTGAAGCTCGCCCAACCCATCCACTTCGATCGAGTTCGCGAGTCCGCCAGCCCGATCCGCCTCGAATCCACGGAGATTCAGGGGCACGTCTTCGTAGAGAACCGAACCCTCGACGCGAACGGAATCGCATCCATCGAATCGGGCCAGTTGCAGGAACTGGCCATCGAACACCCTACCGGGTCCTTGCGTGGCCAGGGGCCAGGATGGGTGGAGACCATTCGCCGCAGTCGAACCACGGCCGGGCTGGGGACGACCTCCGATCCGACATCCGGGGACGACTCGGGACTGGCCTTTGTCCGCGCTGAGTTTCAGCGCGGATTGACCGGCAACCTCCAAGACAAGGAAGTACGCTTCTTCGATCACGTGCGGGCCGTATACGGACCCGTCGACCACTGGTCGCGGCGGGTCTCCGCCAGTCGCCGCGAAGAACTGCCTCCCGGTGGCCTGCTGATGCGCTGTCAGGAACTGGTCCTGCTCCAGGGAACGCGGTCCATACCCGGCATGACCCCCTTGGAAATCATCGCCCGCGGCAATACGGCCATTGAAGGCGCAAGCTTCATTGCCAATGCCGACCGCCTTTCTTACGACCAGGCCAAGGACTTGCTGGTCCTGGAGGGGACCGACCGCAGCGATGCCCACATCTGGTACAAGGATCCCACGGGCCTGCGCTCCTCGGAAAAGGTGGCCAAGAAACTGGAATTCTGGCCCAAGTCGAACCGGTTGAAGGTGGATGACCTGCGCTTCTTGGAGTTCCGCACTCGATCGCCGGATGGCAAGTAACCCGGCCCTCCGGTCCATCCTCCCGCTTCCGACTGGGAAGTGGGGCGCCCCTGCGGGCGATTCGGATCGATGTCATGTGCCACTTCGCGGCGGACCGGTCGAAGCGCGCACCACCAGGTCCGATCCGACACGTACCACCGCGGGATCATCCTGCTCGATCAGTCCTGCCAACCGATCCAGGACCAATCGCGCGGCCTGGCGCCCGATTTCGCGAGGGCGCTGGCGCATGGTGGTCAGACCCGGCTGCAGGAACTCCGCAAAGTCGAGATCGGCGAACCCTGCCACCGAAATATCTTCCGGGATGCGGAGCCCCAATTCGTGTGCGGCCGCATAGATGTGTTGTGCTTCGTGGTCCGTGACCGCGAACACCGCCGTGGGACGCAGGGACTGGTCCTGCAGGATCGACCGCGCCACCTCCAGGCCATTCGTCCCCGCCTCGTTCAGTTTCCAGCTCCGGCACTCGGCGTCCGGCTCGGATCGGATAGCGTGCTCGAAATGCTCCCGCCGCCGAACCGACCACGCTTGCCACTCCGTTTCGCGACTCGAAAGGCATGCGATGCGACGGTGACCCAAATGCAAGAGGTGCTGGGCCATGACCAGCGTCCCTTGCTCTTCGTCCGTTTCGATCGAATCCGCGATCCGCGCTTCCGAAGATTTGTGATCAATGGCCGCCACCGGCACTTTGCGTTCCGTCAATTCGCGAAAGTGATCGTAATATGCCACCGCGAACATGGGCCAAAGGATCAGCCCATCGACCCGCCGGTCCAACAGGCGGCTGATCTGGGAAAAACCCTCCGTTTCATCCGACTCGAAGTGGGGCATCGCCTGCGCATCGCCGACCCAGACGGTGATCGGCAAATAGTCCTCGGCCGCCAACGTCATGTGAATCCCAGACAGGACATGGACCCAGAAGGAATCAAAGGGCGGAATCATCACTCCGATGGTCTTGGTTCGACCCGTCTGCATGCCGCTCACCAGCAGATTGCGCCGCCAGCCGAGCCGCCGAGCCGCCTCCAAGACCCGCTGACAGGTGTCATCCCCAAATCGGTCCACTTCCCCGCGAAGGATCCGCGACGCCGCGCTGAGCGACACCTTGGCTTCCTGGGCCACGTCTTTCAATCGTGGGATAATCGGTTTGTTCATGGGCGAGTTTCCTTTGGTAAACTACTTGAACAGCGGGCCCATTTCGATTAGGGTAGACACCCAAGGGGCGTGCCGGAGTCGATTGTGGGGCCGGTCCCGCATCGCACAATGCCCGTTACGGTGTCAAACCAAAAAGAGTTTCGCATGAGCCAACCCGCCCTGGAAGCAGGTGGCAGAAGCAAGACGTCCGAAAATGGGAGTTCGTCTCACGCCCGGACGAGCCAGGTCCCGTGGTCCGAACCGCCGCCAGGCGAGACGTCGGTCGTCTGGCGATACCCGGGAAACCCCATCATCAGCCGGCACCATTCGCCGGGTGTCCAGGGGATCTACAACAGCGCGGTGGTACCGTTTCAAGGCGGGTTCGCCGGCGTATTTCGCTATGAGAACCGCACGCGCTTCCCCCGGCTCCATGCGGGCTGGAGTGACAACGGGATTGACTGGCGGATCGAGAGCGAACCGATTTGTTTTTCCGGAAACGAATCCGCGGCCGGCAATTACGCCTATGACCCACGGGTCTGTCGCATCGACGACGAATTCTATGTCACCTGGTGCTGTGGTGAGGACGGGCCCACCATCGCGTTGGCGCGCACTTCCGATTTTCGATTGTTTGAACGCTTCGACAACGCCTTCCTTCCCTTCAATCGCAATGGCGTCCTGTTTCCAAGGCGCATTCGTGGCAAGTACCTGATGTTGAGCCGCCCCAGCGATAACGGCCACACGCCGTTCGGCGATATCTACGTGAGTCAGAGCCCCGACCTGATTCACTGGGGTCGCCACCAGCTGGTGATGCGAAAGGGTGGCGACCACGCCGGACAGTGGTGGCAGCGGACCAAGGTAGGGGCCGGTCCGATCCCGATTGAAACTCCCGAGGGATGGCTGCTGATCTATCATGGCGTCATGGATACCTGCAATGGCTTCGTCTACAGCATGGGGGCCGCCCTGCTGGACCTCGAAGAACCCTGGCGGGTCCGCTATCGAACGAGCCAGCACCTGTTGACCCCGGAGGCCGATTACGAAGTCACGGGGCATGTACCGAACGTGGTCTTCCCCTGTGCCGCGGTCCATGACTGGGAGGCCGACCGGTTGGCGATCTACTATGGTGCCGCCGATACCCATTGTTGCCTTGCCCTGGGACGACTCAGTCAGCTCCTGGAGTTCACACGGACGAACTCCGAGGTCTTTTGACACCTGGGTCCTTTCTTAAAATGTGCTCGCAGGTCAGGGAGAACTTCGCGTGAAGGCCGAGCCGGTAACCCCTCCTGCCACGCTGATGCGCCGCTCCTTCTTGGCATCCGTGACCACCACGGGGATCGCCGGGACCGTGGCTTCCCGTTCATCACCAGGCGAGGAACTGGCGAGCGAACACGCAACGCGTGACGAGCCAGACACCATGCGAGAAAAGTTACTGGCGTGTCTCGGTGGCCCCTGGCCTCAGGCCGGTCCTCTCGACATGCATCGGGAAGATGCCACCGAGGAGGAGGGCTATCGACGGGAGCGGATTTCCTACCTCGTCGAACCACACGAACGCGTGGCGGCCTGGCTGCTGGTCCCTCAGGGTGTGGACTCTCGGCATCCCGCGCCGGGGATCTGCGTCTGGCATCAACATGCCGGACAGTACGACGTGGGCAAGGACGAACCCGCAGGAGTTCGAGCCCCCAACGACGGCACCATGCACATGACCGGTGTTGCGCTGGCCCGGGAAGGCTACGTCGTGCTGTGCCCCGACGCGGCGGGATTTGGCGAACGCAATCGGCCTCCCCATCCGGGCGCAGCCCATAGAACGCAGGGGCGAGATCTGGAACACTTTCTGTTCGGAATGTATGTGGCCGCGGGCAAGTCGCTGGCGTGGAAGAACATCCTCGACATGCGGCGGGCCGTGGATTGTCTGGCGTCGTGCCCGGAAGTACTCAGCGATCAGCTGGGATGTTACGGCCACTCGATGGGATCAACGCACACCTGGCTTCTGGGCCCCTGGGAACCGAGGCTCAAGGCGCTGGTCGGCAACTGCTGCATGCCAACGTACGCCGCGATGGAGCGAACCAACCTCATTCATTGTTTTCCCAATTATGTCCCCGGCTGGCGACAATACGGCGATCTCCCGGATATCGTGGCGCTGACGGCCCCGCGGCCATTGCACTTGAACTTTGGGGAACTCGATGACGGCAGTCCGATCGAGGAGGTCCGCGCGGCGATGCCACGGATCGCCGATGCCTATGCGGCCCAGAACGCGGCCGATCAGTTCACCTTCTTCATCGAACCTGGTACAGGACATGTGCTGAGTGATGCCATGTGGAGTCACACCCAACAGCATTTCGCCAGGTACCTGGCTCGCGCGCCACGCTAGTGCGCGTCGCACACACGGGCAGCGTGTGCCACGTCGTGCTTTCCCGACGCAAACGGCGAAAGAACCGCTGCGGATAGGCGAGGCGGCCCGCCTGCCCGGCAGGTCCAATACCTCCTCCAATGACCCGGGTGAGGGTCACCAGCGGTCCGGGACGTTCGAGGCCACACGGGTCCCTGTCCACCTGCCGGATGGGTGGCTACAAGGGGGGCTGGAAATGGGTTAACTTCCCAGTATGGCGATTCGCGTGGCGCTTCACCATTGTACGACGTATTCCTACGATCGGATGGTTCGACTGGGTCCCCAGTTGATTCGGTTGCGGCCCGCGCCGCACTGTCGGACACCCATCGCCAGTTATTCCTTGCGCGTCGAACCGCGCGAACACTTCCTGAACTGGCAGCAGGATCCGCACGGCAATTTCCTGGCGAGGTGTGTCTTCCCTCAGGCGACTCGATCGTTACGCGTCGAGGTGGACCTGATCGCCGAAATGACGGTGGTGAATCCGTTCGACTTCTTTCTCGAGTCGGCTGCGGAACACGTGCCCTTTGTGTACGAGGAATGGCTGGAACGCGAGTTGCGGCCATTCCTGGAGACGATCGACGGCGGTCCCGCCTTTCGGGCGCTCGTGGCATCCTGCACGATGTCCGGGCAGCCGACCGTCGATTTCCTGGTAGCCTTGAACGGCCAGGTGCGGGATCACGTGGGCTATGTGATCCGGATGGAACCGGGCGTCCAGTCGCCAGACGAGACGTTGGCGCTCGGTTCAGGTTCCTGCCGGGACTCCGCCTGGCTGCTGGTACAGCTCGCGCGGCACTTGCGGTTGGCGGCCCGGTTCGTTTCCGGTTACCTGATTCAACTGACTCCGGACCTGCCCGCGCTGGAGGGCCCGCCCGGTCCGGCCCAGGACTTTACCGACCTTCATGCCTGGGCGGAGGTCTACCTGCCAGGTGCGGGGTGGATTGGCCTGGACCCCACGTCAGGGCTGTTGGCCGGGGAGGGGCATCTCCCCTTGGCGTGTACGCCCGATCCCATGTCCGCAGCCCCCATCACTGGCGGGCTTGAGCCCTGTGAGGTGGAATTCGCGTTTCAAATGCAAGTGACTCGTGTGCAAGAAGCCACGCGGGTGACGAAGCCTTATCAGGAACCGGAGTGGTCGGCGATTCAGGCGATGGGCCGCGCGATCGACCGCCGGCTGGCGGAGCGAGACGTTCGCTTGACGATGGGAGGTGAGCCGACCTTCGTATCGATCGACGACATGGAAAGCCCGGAATGGAACTCGGCTGCCGTGGGGACCGACAAGCGGCAGCGTTCGGAAGCACTGATCAAGCGACTCAGGACCTGCTTTGCCGAGGGAGGGCTCCTCCATTATGGGCAGGGAAAATGGTATCCCGGGGAATCGCTGCCCCGCTGGGCTCTCGCCTGTTACTGGCGAAAGGACGGCGTCCCCATCTGGCACAACGCCCATCGCATTGCGGACACGTTCCGGCCTTCGCGATACCACGCGTCCGATGCCAACCGATTTGCCGAGCGACTGGCGGCGGAGCTGGGGATTGGCGCGCAGTGGGTGCAGCCCGCCTATGAGGACGCGGCCCACTATCTGTTGAGGGAGCGTCGGCTCCCGATCAACGTCGATCCTAAGGACCCGAAGCTCGTGGATCCGGAAGAGCGAAGTCGGCTGGCCGAGGTCTTTGAACGGGGACTGGGAACGCCACGCGGCTTCGTCTTGCCGCTGCGCCGTCAGTGGCAGCAAGCGCAGGCCGGCTGGAGTAGCGGACCGTGGCCGACACGCGGGGCCCGTTTGTTTCTTTTGCCAGGCGATTCACCCATTGGGTTGCGACTGCCGCTGGATTCGCTTCCCTGGGCGGAGCCCCCACCCCATCCGAGCACGTTCCCACGGGATCCTTGGGAACGCACCGATCCGCTGCCGACCGCGACTCCCTTTCGTCGACAAGGCTTCTTGCCCCATCCCACCGCGACCGGGAATCGGCACGTGAACGAGCAGGTCGCGCTCCGCCGTGGGAAGGGACTTCATGGGACCGGTGCGCAGGAAGGGGCGGAGGTCGTCGGCGAGGGGCCCGACACGACGATTGCCGATTTGGTCCGAACGGCCCTCTGCGTGGAGGCGCGACAAGGACGATTGCACGTCTTTCTTCCCCCTGTGGACATCATCGAGGACTACCTGGACCTCGTCACGGCCGTGGAAAAAACGGCCGAAGCACTCGATGTCCAGGTCGTCTTGGAAGGATACCACCCGCCCCACGACGACCGGATCGTTGCCCTCAAGGTCACTCCGGACCCCGGCGTCATTGAAGTCAATGTGCAGCCGTCCGCCACGTGGGAGGAACTGGTGCACGTGACCACCACCTTGTACGAGCAGGCCCGTCAAACGCGCTTGGGAACGGACAAGTTTGATTTGGATGGACGGCACACCGGCACCGGGGGCGGAAACCACTTGGTGTTGGGGGGTGCCACCCCCGCCGATAGTCCCTTCCTGCGACGGCCTGACCTGCTCAAGAGCCTGATCGGCTACTGGCTGAACCACCCGTCGCTCTCCTACCTTTTCAGCGGGCGGTTCGTAGGGCCGACATCGCAGGCCCCCCGAGTGGACGAAGGACGGCGGGACGCAATCTACGAATTGCAGTTGGCCTTTGACTTGGTACCGTCCACAGGCGAGACGACACCGCCGTGGGTCGTCGATCGTCTTTTCCGCAATCTCTTGACCGACCTTTCAGGGAACACTCACCGCGCGGAATTCTGCATCGACAAGCTGTATTCGCCCGACAGTGCGAGTGGCCGGTTGGGCCTGCTCGAGTTCCGTGCCTTCGAGATGCCACCGCATGCCCGGATGAGCTTGACGCAGCAACTGCTGATCCGTGGCCTGATCGTCCATTTCTGGGAGCAGCCCTATCCGCAGGCACCCATCGAATGGGGTACCATGCTCCACGATCGGTACCTGTTGCCCCACTTTGTCTGGCAAGATTTCTGCAGTGTCCTGAACGACCTGGCGAATGCTAGCATGCCCCTGGAGCGGAAGTGGTTTGCGCCCCATTTCGAGTTTCGTTTTCCCTTCATCGGCGAAATTCACTGGCAAGACATCGGATTGGAATTGCGAGCGGCGATTGAGCCCTGGTACGTTCTGGGAGAAGAGCCCGCGGAGGCGGGGACGGTGCGCTACGTGGATTCCTCGGTCGAGCGATTGCAAGTCAAGGTGACAGGGTGCACGGGCGACCGGTTCGTGGTGTGTTGCAACCAGCGCCGCGTACCGTTGAGGCCCACGGGGGTCCCGGGCGAGTTCGTGGCGGGGGTCCGGTATCGGGCCTGGCAACCACCCCATTGCCTGCACCCGACGATTCCTGTGCATACTCCACTGGTATTTGACCTGGTCGATACCTGGTCGGATCGTTCGGTGGCGGGCTGCACGTACCACGTGGCGGATCCGGCGGGTCGGAATTACCAGGTATTTCCCGTCAACGCCTTGGAGGCGGAGGCCCGCCGGCAGGCTCGATTCTGGGGAATGGGGCACACCCCGGGCAGGATGACGCCACCCGCTGAGGAACCGAATTCACCCTTTCCTACGACCTTGGATCTGCGGCGCACTCCGCCGAAGGTATGACCGCCACTACCGTTGCCTCGATCCTGCCGGCATCCCTGTTCGCGCCGTATCGTCCGCTGCCGCATGTTCACGATGAAATGCTGCTGGGGGACGGCACGATGCGTCCCCATTGGGCAACCTTTCTCCAGCACTTGCGGGGGCTGGATCGGGAGGAAATTGCCCGCCGTTGGCGGAGCGCTCAGCGACAGCTGGCCGACGAAGGCGTGATCTTTAATCCGCATGATGTCACGGGAGCCAGCCCCCGCCCCTGGGTCCTGGATCCGATTCCGACATTGATCGCGTCGTCGGAATGGAAATGGATCGAGTCTGGACTGCAGCAGCGGGCACGGCTTTGGGACCTGATCCTGGCCGACCTCATGGGTCCACAACGGCTGATTCGTGATCGCATCTTGCCGCCGGCCCTGGTATTCGGCCATCCGTTGTATCAACCGTCGTACCACGGACTGCAGGGGGCGGATCCGCGGCACGTGATCCTTGCGGCAGCGGAATTGGCGAGATCGCCGGATGGCCGCTGGTGGGTCACGGCGGATCGGACCCGCGCGCCCCTTGGGATGGGTTATGCCCTGGAGAATCGGATCGTGACGGCTCGGGTGTTTCCCGATGCGTTCCGTACGTGTCGTGTTCAGCGGTTGGCGTCCTTTTTCCGCGGACTGCAGGAATCCCTGCGTCGTACGGCGCCGCGGCATTCGGAGAATCCGCGGATCGTCTTGTGGACCAAGGGTCCCCAAAGCCCCGCCTACTTTGAAGATTCCTACCTGGCGCGCTACTTGGGATTCACCTTGGTGGAAGGCGGCGACCTGGCGGTCCGCGATCGGCGGCTGATGCTCAAGACCCTGGGGGGCGCCCTGCCCGTCGAGGTCTTGTTCCGCCGTATCGAGGACGCCGACTGCGACCCTGTCGAATTGCGGCCTGACAGTCCCTTCGGGGTGCCAGGACTTCTGGAGGCGATCCGATCCCGCCAGGTCTCCGTCGTGAATGTACCGGGGAGCGGCCTCTTGGAATCTCCGGCGTTCTTGGCGTTCCTGCCGGCACTCTGTCGAACCCTGCTGGACGAGGAGTTGAGGATCCCGTCGGTGGCAACGTGGTGGTGCGGTCACCCGAACGTGCAGAGTCATGTCCTGGCGCACTTGGACGAAATGTTGGTCCGCGAAGCCTTTCGCGTGAAGCCCTTACCCCCGGTCTGTCCCGCCTCCCTGACCATTCGCGAACGCGCGGCCGTGGTGGATGCCATTCGGGCGCGGCCGGAGAACTTTGTGGCCTGCGAACGGGTGGAGCGATCCGCCACTCCCGTATGGACTGATCAGGGCCCGCAACCCTGGCGATTTGCCCTGCGGTCCTTCGCGGTGGCACAAGGGGACGAATGGCGGGTCTTGCCGGGTGGACTGGCGCGTGTCTCGCCCGATTCCCTCGTGCTGGAACATACCATCAGTTCGGGGGAACGCAGCCAGGATGTATGGGTCCTCGCCGACGGACCCGTCGATGAAACGACTCTGCTGTCCACGGGTGGACGATCCGTTGCCTTGCGACGGACGAGTGCGGAGCTTTCCAGTCGCGTGGCGGACAACCTGTTTTGGCTGGGTCGCTATATCGAGCGAGCGGATGGCACAACGCGGCTGCTCCGGACGTTGATTGTGGAATTGCTGGAGGCCGTGGAACCGATCGAAGGTGCGATTCCCGCGTTGCTGCGTGTCCTGGCGGAACAGGGGCAAATTGAACCTGGGTACGTGGTGGCGGATCTGGCCCAGCGCTTGCCCCGGATCGAAGGAACGCTGTCCGATTCGATACTGGACCGCGACGAACCGCGAAGCCTGCGTTCGGTGATCGACGAGTCGGTGAGGCTGGCGTCGACGCTGCGAGAGCGCATCTCGCCGGACGCCTGGCGACTCATCCATCAGATGGACACCCGCTGCCAGCTGCCCGCGGAGGGACGCGGCGGAAGCCTGAACGAACTGCTCGACATGTTGGAGCCGCTCGTCACCCTGTTCTCGGCCTTTGCAGGGCTGATCCATGAGAGTATCACCCGCACGCAAGGCTGGCGGTTCCTGGATCTGGGTCGCCGCATCGAACGCGCGGGGCAGACTGCCTTCGTGCTGCGGGTTACCCTGAGCCGGCCTGCCGGGGACGAGCGACCGCTGCTGGAGGCCCTCCTGCGGTCGATGGATAGCATCATGACCTATCGCACGCGCTACCTGGCCGCCATCCAGCCGGCCGCCGCGCTCGACCTGCTGCTCACTGATGAATCCAATCCTCGGTCGATCGGATTCCAAGTGGCCCGCCTGGTCGATCACATTGAACAGCTGCCTCGCGATCCGAACCAGGCCGTCCGCAGTCCAGAGCAGCTCGCTGCGCTGGCCCTGCAGAACATGGTGCGACTGGCCGATGTCCACGGCCTGGCCGCCGATCTGGAATCGGGCGAACGGACGGCCCTGCGCAAGCTGCTGTTGCGTGCCACGGACCAGCTGCAGCGGCTGTCCGATCTCGTTACCAGCAAGTACCTGATCCATGCAGGTCTGCCCAGGCACTTTGCCTCGCAACGACGCCGCATGTAAGGCAGCCGGATCCATGCGTTACGCCATCACGCACACCACCACGTATTCCTACAGCGAGCCTGTGCCCGTCTGCCAGAATCTGGTCATGCTGACGCCTCGCGACAGCGACATCGTCACATGCCACAAACACCGGCTTCTGATCCAGCCGCAGCCCAGATATCTGGACCGTCGCCTGGATTACCACGGCAATGTGGTGCATGGTTTCTCCATCGAAGAGAGCCATCTGCGGCTGCGCGTGGTTGCCCACAGCCAGGTCACGGTGCAGGCCGCAGCAGCGACGAACCCGGAGGCATCCCCTTCCTGGGAATATGTCCGGGACGGTATCTCGCAGCAGCGGGAAGTGGACTGGTGGGATGCCTGTCCCTTCGTCTTCGACTCCCCTCGGATCCGTCGAGCTGTCGGATTTGCCGAGTATGCGCGGGAAGTGTTTCCTGCCGATCGTCCCCTCGTGGCGGCAGTTCATGAGCTGACAGCCAAGATCCACGACGACTTTGAATATGACAAAGACGCCACGGATGTGACCACGACGCCCGAAGAAGCCCTGAGACTGAAAAAGGGAGTCTGTCAGGACTTTGCCCATGTCGCGATTGCCTGTTTGAGGTCGCTGGGCCTGGCGGCCCGCTACATCAGTGGCTATCTCCGAACGCAGCCGCTGGCCGGCGAACGACGGCGTGTCGGGGCCGATCAATCGCATGCCTGGCTCAGCGTCTATGCCGGACCACAGGGCTGGGTCTCGTTCGATCCCACCAATAACGAAATCTGCGGTACGCAGCACGTCCCCATGGCCTGGGGTCGGGATTTTGGGGACGTGGTTCCCATCCGCGGTGTCTTCTTGGGAGGGGGTAAGCATCAGCTGCACGTGGCCGTCGAAGTCACCCCCGTGGCGATTCGCGATGCCCCATGAGCCGGTTGACCGCCGCCGCAGGATACGTCGAGGGAATCGCGGAGAACGACGCGGGTACGGAGCAGCCGGGTGCGCCGTGCAGCACGGGATTTTCCTATCCCTTGCGAAGCTCCGCTTCCAACCCTGAGACCAGGAATTCCACAGCGCGTTCCGCCATGGCGTCGGCGTATGCGTTCCGGTCCCCCTCGCAGCTCAACTCCAGTTCGCATTCGAACGGGACGCCGATGGAACCCAGCTTCATCCGCAAGCGGTCGGAACTATCGAACCATTCATAGTCCATCGGGTCACAGCAAAAGAACTGCTTGGGCGGATAATTCAGCGGGTGGACGTGCAGTATGGCCGTATGTTGCCGAGCCCACTCACGGTCGCCAAAGGTCTCGGTCAACACCGGGTCGTACTCCGGAACCAACAGGTGAAAATCAACGGCCGGTGAGATGGCCGCGACGACCGGGATCCGCCGAGGTTGACGGTAGGCCAGCATCAGTGCTCCCTGTCCTCCCATACCCATTCCCAGGGCAGCGATCCGCGGTGGCTCGACTTCCAGCCATTCCTGAATTGATGAGATCGCCACGTGGGATAAATACTGTTGCGGAGTCTGGTCCTCCCACCTGCCCGGTACGTTGCAGTCGAGCCACCAGGTGTCTCCCGTGCAGGGCGCGACCATAGTCAGTCCATGCCGATCGAGTTGCCGGAGCAGGCTGGGGCGGCTCTGCCGAACGTCATCGCCCCGGTCATGCAGAAAGAGAACAACCAGGCGATTGGGGTGCCGGCGAGGCGGTTCGTAAATCCAGCATACCCGGCCGCTCGCATCCTTCGGAAACCATCGGCCCTCAGGTTCGACGTTGGACGCCGAGATGGCCGGCTGTTTGTCAGGCATCACAAGGACCTTTCTCGGGTTCGGCAATGCGCTTTGGGTATTCGAGCGCCTCGCGAAACGGAGGGGAGCAGCAGTGACCCCCATACGCCGTGGATGGCGATCACCATCGGCAGTTCTACGAGAAAGAGCCCGCGCTCGGACGGGCCGACGACGAGTCCCTTCCGCGATGGGTCGATCGGAAGTTGAATGAGGCGTAGTGACCATTGTGGGGAATTGGACACCTCCGTCAAGCGTTTGGACGCCGGGGCGGAGGGAGGGGTACCGTTGCCGGGCGGTCGGTCTTACAATTCTGCCCTTTGCCTGCGCCCGCGGCAGGATGCGAAGTTCGGACCATGCGAGGGATCGGCCTGCCATGAAGACGCTCTTGTCCCAATCACGGATCGAGGAGGGGGTCGCCTGCGTCGCCACGAAGATCGCGGCCGTCTATGGCGAGTCTCCTGTGATGATCGTGGGAGTGTTGACCGGCAGCCTGGTCTTCATGGCCGATCTCATTCGCCGGTTGGAGATGCCCCTGCGGCTGGGGTTTCTTTCCGCCAGCAGTTACCGTGGCGCAACTTCCCGAGGATCGCTGGTCGTCAACTCGGACCTGTTGCCCGATGTATCGGGGCAGCATGTCCTGCTGGTGGATGATATCTTTGATACGGGGCACACGCTGGTTCGGCTGGCGGAGATGATGCGTTCCAATCGTGCGGATTCGTTGCGATCCGCTGTATTGTTGCGGAAAGAGGGACGTCAGGAAGTGGAATACCGGCCCGACTTTGTGGCCTTCGATATCCCTGACGAATTTGTGGTGGGCTATGGCATGGACTATCGAGACATGTTTCGCAACCTGCCGTACGTCGCCGCGTTGGATCCGGAAGATATCGCCGAGGTGGGCGTCTAGCGACACCGAAGCAACCTGACCTTGGGCACCCATGGGCGCTCGTATTCTGCACGTCATTCCGCACCTGGAATGGGGAAGCGCGGAAACCCAGGTGGGGGCCATCGTGCGCCGGTGCGGCGGCGAGTTGGACCTGCATGTGGCCACCGGTCGCGAGGGGACCCGCCTCGGGGCGATGATCTCCGAATCCGGTGCCGCAGTGCATGCCTTGACGGCCACCCGCGGGTGGGGGGATGTGGATCCCCTGCAGGTCTTTCGGCTGATCCGTCGCCTTCGGCCGAGCGTGGTCCATCTCTGGCGACTCGAGAAAAGCTGGCCCGCGGCCCTGGCGGTCGCCGGTGACCGGTCGGCCCGCCTGGTCGTCGACCTGCGACTTCCGAGTCAGGTCTCCGCATGGCTGCCCGATCGGCTGCAGCGGTGGATCCTCCGCCAGGCGGATCGCGTCATCGCTCATGTGGGCCACGGCGCCCTGGCGGGGGAACGTCAAAGGGCCGGGGATCGCCTGGTCTACGTGGAAGATGTCGTGGATCCCTCGCACGGGAAGGAGACGCCGCCACCCCATTCCATCAGGGGTCGGCTGGCTCAACAGTACGACATTCCGCAGGACGCCCGCCTGGTCCTGTGGGCGGGCCGACTGCTGTCGCGAAAACGCCTGCGAGACGCCATCTGGGCCTCCGACCTGTTGAAGGTCATTCGCGACGACGTGCATTTGCTATTGGCCGGAGATGGCCCGGAATACCGGCGATTGCGACGCTACCAGCAGCATGTCCGCATCGAGGACCACGTCCACTTCTTGGGTACGACATGGGATGTTCCTTCGCTGATGGCTGCTGCGGATTGCCTCTGGTGCTGCAGTCAGGAAGAAGACACGCCGCTGGTGCTCGTCGAGGCGCAGCGCATGTCGCTGCCTGTGATCGCCTCACGGATCCCAGCGCACCGACCGTTCGTGAAGGATGGTCACACGGGATTGAGTTATTCCTTGGGGGACCGGGCCGGATTGGCTCGCGCCACGGTATCCCTTCTCGACGGCCCGCCCCGTGCCCAAGCGCTGGCGCGAGAAGCCCGTCGGTGCTATCCCGCCACGGACGACTCGCTTGGGCCAGTCCCGATCACCGGTGACGTCGAGCCGCGCGACTACCGGGAGGTCTATGGAGAACTGACGAGCGCTGCTCTTCAGTAATTCCGGGACCTGCGATAGAATCCGAGGCCATATGCGGAATTGCGTGGCGGTTATCCTGGCAGGTGGCAAAGGTTCGCGGCTGGAACCCCTGACCACGGAACGTGCCAAACCCGCCGTCCCGTTCGGCGGGCCCTATCGCATCATCGACTTCGTCCTGTCGAATTGCCTCAACAGCGGACTCCGTAAGCTGCTGGTGCTGACGCAGTACAAGGCGATGAGCCTGGACCGGCACATTGACATTGCCTGGCGCCAGTATTTTTGCCGAGAACTGGGAGAGTACATCGACGTGCTCCCCCCACAGCAGCTCTTCGACGAAAACTGGTACCAGGGGACGGCCGATGCCGTGTACCAGAGCATTCGGGCAATCGAGCGGGAAAAGCCCGAGTACGTGCTGATCCTGGCCGGGGACCACATCTATAAGATGAATTACCAGCGGATGGTCGAGTGCCATTGCCAGAAAGGTGCCGACTTGACCATCGGGGCGCTCCACGTCTCCAAGGACCGGGCCAATCAGTTTGGCGTGATGGAGATTGACGACCGCCATTTCGTCACCGGGTTCCAGGAGAAACCGGACACCGCTCCAACCGTGCCAGGGGATGACCACCACTGCCTGGCTTCCATGGGCATTTATGTCTTCAATGCCAAGTTTCTGTTTGACAAACTCTGTGACGACGCCAATAACCCCGATAGCCGGCGTGATTTCGGCCGCGACATCATTCCCGACATGCTGGCCCAGGGCCACCGCATCTTGGCCTTTCCATTCCTGGACGAGAACCGCAAGTCGCACGCGTATTGGCGGGACGTCGGGACGTTGGATGCCTACTACGAAGCCAACATGGACCTGGTCGCGGTGGATCCGCTCTTGAATCTGTACGATCAGAGCTGGCCAGTCCGGCTCTATCACCCCAATCTTCCGCCACCCAAGTTCGTATTCAATGATCGGTCGCCCGGTCAGCGGTGTGGCCGGGCCGTCGACAGCATTGTGTGCCTGGGGACCATCGTTTCCGGCGGACTCGTGGAACGGAGTATTGTCGGGGTGGGCGTACGGATCAACAGTTACGCACATGTCGAGGACAGCATCCTGTTTGACGGTGTGGACATTGGCCGCCACACCCATATTCGCCGGGCCATCATCGATAAGGGAGTGCATGTTCCCGCCGGCGTGGAAATCGGCTGTGACCCCGATCACGATCGCCGGCGGGGGCTGACCCTGACCGAAAGTGGCATTGTCGTCGTGGCGAAAGGGGATGACCTGATGCACCTGGCCGAAACGCACCCGCGCAAATCGACCTGTCCGACTTGACGACCTTGTCTTGCTCGTCCTTGCTTTTTGACCAGGCCCGCTGAAAACCCCTTTCGATCGAGCCACCGATGGGCCCCGGCCTGGCAACCGGCGAGGGCAGCCGCCGGAAGCCAGGTCTTGTGCTGTACTGCGTTGAGACGCCGTGGTTCCATTGAATATGCCAAGCGGGATCGGGACCTGAGCGAAAATCTGGCGGACGGAGTCACTCCCTTCGGCTTCCCAAAGAGTGTGCCCTCAACATGGTCTCCGAATCCGAATCGACCGAACCGATTCGGTCCGACCAGAGTCTGCTGCGTCGTTTCCGCGAAGGCGAGTAGGACGCCGCCACCCAGTTGTTTCTCAAATATGCAGCCCGTTTGCAGGCATTGGCGTCGTCGCAGATCTCCCCGGCTTTGGCGTCCCGGTTCGACCCCGAGGACGTCGTTCAGTCGGTATTTCGAACCTTTTTTCGCCGCGCGTCCCAAGGTCTGTATCAGGTCCCGGAAGGGGACGAGCTGTGGCAATTGTTCCTCGTACTGGCGCTCAACAAGATCCGCGACCTGGGGACGCACCATCGCGCCCAGAAACGCGACGTGGCCAGGACGGGCGGTTCCGACCAATTGGAAGCACACACGCCGGACACGAATGAGTCATCTCTCCGCGTATTGCAGCTGGTCTTGGACGAATTAGCAACCGTTCTATCTCCGTGTGATTGCAGAATCGGCTGCGGGTGCCAATCCGCTGGGCAACTATCGCCTGACCGCTCGTTTTGGAGAGCCAACCCGTGACTTCCATCCAGCGGGTTTGGGGCAGTTGTCGCCAATGATTCCTTCCGCCGTGCATCCGCTGGCCTCGGGACGCGACCAGCTATTGACCCTGGCGTTCCGCGGCCGGCCCGGCAATGCCGATCGGCAGGTCAGGGTGGAAATCCTGAATGACCAGGGTGCCGTGGTCCTGGAGGTTACCGCGCCGTCACGCGAGTATCGTTCCTCCCTGGGGACTTTGATACCGCGGGGGCCCCATCAGATTCGGGTTCGCTTCGAAGGACCCGCATTGGGACCGGGCGAGTTGATTGAATACGAACTGCTGGCTGCCAAGGTGATCGATCCGCTGGCCGTTGCCCTTCGTAACACGGCGCAGCAGCCCATCGTGCGATTGGACAAGGTGGACGTCGACCTGGTGTTTTTCTTTCCGGGCCGGCCTTCCACGGGCGGGGCCCCGGTCCCTGCGTCGTTTCGGAGTTCCGAGTTCGCAACGAAGGGTACTCTGATGGCACGTCCCAAGAAACAGCTGACCATGGAATCGCTGGAACGGCGCGAGGTGTTCTCGGCCATCGTATCGAAGGGCTCGACGGGTCGGGTCGAACCGGGAATCATCGCTCGGCACTTGATCGGGTATTCGCCGAATATTGAGCAGGTCCAGCAATGCGGCCCCGTCGCGACGCGATCGGAGCCGGCGCGGGAGCAGTGGTGCGGCGAGCGGGCCAGTCGCGCCACCGGAGCGCTGGCACACGATCGTGACGCCACGTCAGGAAGAACCGGCGGCTCAAGCCATGCCGCTCAGCCGTCGGAACGCATCCCCCGCACGGATGCCGAGCCCACGGCCTCTCCTGCCGTTGCTACCGCCGGTAGGTGCGTGGTCGCGAAGCGGCCGCGGCGGGCTTACGGGCCACTTCGACCTGTTCCGGCTCCCGAACGGAGATTCCAAACCAGCCGTCCCGCAGGATGCACTGATCGACGGTCAAGTTGGCCAGCCGCTCTTCCTGACCCAAGCTTGGCTGGATCAGCTGGATCGGACGGTTCTTGGAAAAGACCTTGGTGAAGATGGCACGGAGTGCCACCTGATCACCGAAGCCGATTGCGCGGTGGGTCAGGCTTTGCAGCTCGACGCAGCCATCCCGGTGGAGATCGCAGGCAAAGCCATGCGTCATCGGTACGTAATGGACCGTGACCTTGAAGTTCCGCCAGGTCTTCTGGCCATTCTGCCGAGATTCATCCTCGGCGGACAGGGACTTCACGTACATTTCAAATCGAAGTCGACCGTCCTGACAATGGACCTGAACGGGATGCCGATCGATCATCCTCAGATAGACCCCTTCGGGGATGTCCGCGGGGATCTGCATCGTTTTCAGTTCCCACTGGTCCAGGATTTCCCGGACCAAGGTCCGCAATTCGACGTCGCGTCCCGAAAGGGGCATTTGATCCAGGAAGTTGTTGATCGCAGACTCGTGCACCTGGATGCTGGCGAGGCTGTCCCGGGGTGCGCGAGGGCGCGCCGTGAAGGCCGCCATCTGCTGCGAACTGGCCAATCGTCCTCGCAGCACCATGCGATCCTCGGTGGTGTGCATGGCCAGTGCCTGAGGCGCCAGGTCCATGGCCTCGAGCGGCTGGATCACTTTCCTTGTCAGCTGCTGCTGGGCCTGGTGCAGTTCTTTTTCCAGCTGGGCGTCGACACGTTCTCGCACGTGTGACGCAACCCGATCGCCAATGATCCGCCGGACCGCATAACGTGATTCTTCGTGCTTCTGCCGTGCTACCCTGCGCACCATGGTGCCGAGGATCGGAAACGTATCGTATTGTGTCCGCAGGTCCAATAGTTGCGTGTCGGCGGTGGCCGCAGCGCGCGATCGTCCCACACGGATCCCATAGGGATCGAGGGACAACAGCTTCTGTATGATGTACCGCGAGCCATTGCGGTTCATGGTCGTCACCGGTCCACGGCGGGAATGCGTCTGGGAGGCCATGTAGCCGTCCGCTTCCAGCTTCACGCGAATCTCATCCGGGTCCGGCACCAGGCGGACATGCAGCCGAGTCAGCGAATCGCTTTGTCCCTGCACGTCGGCCCCCAGGATTTGCTCACGTACCGGGGCGCGAACGTGCTGGATGGCGGGGAGGAACCGGTTGGCAAACTGTTCCGTCATCGACAATCGGATGTTGGCATTGCGATAGTGCAAGTCCATCACCTCGGCCACGTGCTGGTATTCCGGCAGTTGCGACCAGCGGAGACGATCCCAAAGATCGGCCAGTTCGGCGGCGGCAAAGGGACTCTGCGTTGTCTCCAGTCGCTCAACCTTCCGCAGGAGTTCGGCCAGTTCGATCGGGAGTGTGGATACGCCCTGGAGGGCGGCGATGAAGCGCGCCTGGGGTTCACGCTGCAAGAACTGCTCCTGTGCGGGCGACAGATCTTGGCAGTAGATGGTCCGCAAGGCGCGCATGGCGGCCAGCGCCAGCTGCTCGGGGGATGCCTGGTTCTGAGCCGCCTCCGACAAGGACCGAATACCGAGGAAATCCACCCAGTTGTGTCCGTTCTTCGAGGACGCGAGTGCCTTCTCCACCTGCTGTGCCAACTCGAGGAAGCGCGCTGACGGCCATTGCCGGCCAGTCGCGGCCAGTCGAGCCGCGACGCTCAATTGGCTCGCGTGATGGACCGCGCGCCACAACTGGGTGCGGCGGGAAAGGGCGTACGCGATCCTGCGGACATGGCTGGAGTCGCCGGCGTCCGGAAGGTATCCCGCCAAGGACTCGCCTTGGGCCACGGCTTGATCCAGCAGCTCGAAATGCTGCGACGCTCTCGGATCCCTCAGGGATGGCAGCTCGGCCAGGTCGTCCAGCGCGCCTCGGACTTGTGCGATCCAGGATTGGGCGTCCGCTGAATGAATCAGGGAAAGTTCTTCCACCAGGCAATTTGGCCGCGGCCAGCTGCCCGCCGCGCCATCGTCGGTCGCCGCCTCAGACAGCGGTTCCTCGCCGTCGACCAACTCGATGGTGCGAATGGGATGGCCGAATTCCGCGATACCATCCCAGAAGCGCAGTGGAATTTCCGCTGGAAGGTCCACTGCCACCATCGGCATCGCCAAGAGGGCCACCACCTGCAGCACAGCACGCAACGGTCGCAGAGTTCGGCACATGTCGTTCGGATCCCTGGTCTGTTGGTCAGCTCGGCATATGGAATGAACCTCGGTGCCTCAATCCGGGACCGCATAACACAGGGCTCCCGCAGGTCGCCCTGGCTCATGGGAAATGACCGGGCCCCTAGATTGCATCGGAAGGGGAGACCGCCGGGGTCGCGTTGGATTCTGGCGAGGAGCCAATTGCCGCTCACGCCAGGCCCCGGGTTCACGGGTTGCGTGGACCACACAATCTGGGAAGCGCTCCCCGCACTGCTAGCGCTCAATCGTCGTCTTGGGAAGACTCTCGACCAGGCGCTCTTTGGCAGATCGCGTCAGGCGGGGACAGAAGGTCACATTCAGGTACTTCAACCCTGATAGCTGCGACAGCGTGGGAACGCTGGCATCGGTCAGGCGATTGGACCCCAAGTGGAGCCAGTTCAGCTTGGGTAGTTTCGCCAGCAGCGGCAGGCCAGCATCCGTGATTCCCGTCTTGTCCAGGTTCAACCATTCCAATTGCTGCATTTCGGTCACGTCATTCAGGCCGGCATCCGTCACCAGCGTGAACCAGAGGTTCAGTTGCTTGAGGGAATCCATCTTCTTGATATCGGCCAGGGCGGCATCCTGGATCCCCCCACACTCACTGAGGTCCAAGTGCTCCAAACGTGGCAAGTCCACCAGGTGCTTCATTCCCCCACTCGTGACACTGGTGTTCCTCAGCCTGAGCTTCCGCAATTCGGTAAGGTCGTGCATATGTGGCAATCCCTCGTCGTTGACGTAGGTCAAAGCGAGCGACAGGTCCTTGAGTTTTCCCAGGCCCGCTAGGGAAGCGAGGCCCTGACCGGTGATCCCCGTATAGTCCAGGGACAAGACCTCCAGATTCTTGAGATCCTTCAAGTGGGCGACCCCTGCATCGGTGATGCGTGAGCCCGCCAGTCGCAGCGCACGCAGGTTCTTGAGATCCGCGATGTCCGCCAGCCCTTGGTCGGTGACCAGCGTATCCCGCAGGTCCAGGAGCACCCAGTCTTTTTTCTTGCTGAGGGCTGCCAGCCCTGGATCCGAGACTTTGGTCCGCAGCAGTGTGAGATACTTCAACTTGGGGAGCTGCGCCAGTGTGGCCATGCCTGCGTCGGTCACGTTGGTCGTGGTAAGGTCGAGACTCTGCAGGCTGGGTAGATGGGCGAGCTGCTTCAGGGCCGCGTCGTCGACATTCGCCTTCTCCAGGCTGAGTTCTTTCAGCGCACGACAGCCCCGGAGCGCCTGCAAGGAGGCCTCATCGACGTTTCGACCAATGATTTTTGCCTTGATCAGTTTGGGCAGTGCGGACAGCAAAGCCAAATCCTTGGCTTCTGGATTGGTCCATGTCAGTGCGATCACATCGCCCTGATCGTCCTTCACGACATGGGCGCCGAGGGTGGTGAGCGGATGCGCAACGACCTTGGCGTCCGACGTGCGGCCGGGCACAGGACGCGTCGCCGTTTGGCACAAAGCCACTTCGGCCGACAGGACCAGCCAGATCACGCCAACCCCCGATGTCCCAATTCGGAGCCAGCTGCCGCCTGGCCAAGTGATCCGACGCGGCATGCGTCCCACCTGTTCGGTGCGGTCGGAATGGGAAAAGCGTTGGGTCAACCGGGAGGGACGGGAGGGCATGGCAGTAGGTTCTTGCAAAAGGATCGAAACTGATATAATGACCCATTCCCGCAACCAGGACCAGCCCCGCGGGCCACGGCGTCAGCGCTGGCGAACCGATTCTGTTAGATCCATTGGGTGAGGATTGTCATGAGAAAACGACATCGTCGTCATTTTTTGAAAGAGGGAATTGCTGCAGGTGTCGGTTTCTGGGTCGCGGGATCCACGATGCGGACCTGGTCGCCCGCGCAAGGTGCCAATGAGCAAATCCAGTTTGCCTGCATCGGCCTGGGGGGCAAAGGCGCAGAGGACACTTCCGACGCCGGGCTGCATGGCAAGGTCGTGGCGATCTGTGACGTAGATGACCGGACACTCGATCAATCCGCACTGCGAAATAAGGATGCCAAGAAGTTCTTCGACTTTCGAGAAATGCTCTCGGAGATGGGAGACAAGATCGATGCGGTAACGGTCAGCGTTCCCGACCATTCCCATGCGGTCGCGGCGTTGATGGCCATGCGGATGGGGAAGCACTGCTTCTGTCAGAAACCCTTGACCCATTCGGTGTTTGAAGCGCGGCTGATGGGACAGGTTGCTCGCGAAATGGGCCTGAAGACTCAGATGGGGAACCAAGGGACGGCTCGCAACGACTTGCGGCAATCGGCCGCCGTCCTGAAATCGGGGGCCCTGGGCAACATCCGCAGCGTCCATGTCTGGACCAACCGCCCGGTTTGGCCACAGGGACTGGAACGTCCCAAAGAGACGCCTCCCGTACCGGAATACCTGCACTGGAATGAATGGCTGGGGCCGGCCCCGTATCGCCCCTACAATCCTGCATATCATCCGTTCAAGTGGCGGGGCTTTTGGGACTTCGGCACCGGCGCGCTGGGGGATATGGCCTGCCACACCTTCAACATGCCCTTCATGGGACTGGACCTGCGGGACCCCAAGACGATCGAGGCCGAAAGCTCGGGACACAATAAGGAGACCTATCCCGGGTGGTCGATCATCAAGTTCGAATTCCCGGCTCGCGGCCCACGCGGGCCAGTCGCCTTCACCTGGTACGACGGTGGCAAACGTCCCGATGAATCCCTCTTGAAGCCCGAATACGTGGAATGGGTGCGCAGCCAACATCCCGATGCGACCGACATCGACGAGTTCATCAGTTCCGGCTCCTTGATCATCGGCGACAAGGGGGTGATGTTCGCCCCCGGTGACTACGCCGATCAGCACAAGCTCTTCGGACTCGACGAACCCAAAGTCGATTTTGTGGAATCACCCGGACACTTCACCGAGTGGGCCATGGCAATCACGGATGGCGGTGAGGCCATGTCGAATTTCCCAAATTATGCCTCCCCCTTGACCGAAACCATCCTTCTCGGAAACCTGTCGCTGTGGAACGGCTCGAAAATCGAGTGGGATGCGCAGAACCTCAAGGTCAAGGGGCAACCGGAGCTCGATTCGCTGATCAAACGCGAGTACCGCGACGGGTATTCCTTGGATATGGTCCCGGCCTCGACCAGCACGTGACAACTCGCCGTAAACAATACGGGTGATGCCATCCTTCATCATGGTTTCGCCCAAGTTCAGCAAGGCCTGTCCGAAAGCTGGATGACCCCCTCACCCTGCCCTCTCCCCCGAAGCGGGGGAGAGGGTACTTGGATAGGCTCCAAGTTTCATGCCGGTCAGGCGGAGGCAGGTTTGTCGCTGCTTCTTGAATGCTGGATAGCCCGTTTCAACCGATTCAAGTTCCACATCACCGTCCTCTCGACGATCGACGTCCCCAACTCAAACTCATGCATCTCCGTGACTTTGTGGCTCCGTGAGATTACCTGTCTGAGAGCGAACTCAAATGATCGCAGAGTCGCCTGAGGTGGAAGCAATGTCGTATCTCTGGCTGCCGATCTCCTCCGATCCTACTTCTGAATTGCAGCGATCCGCTCCACGATCGGGGGATGGGAATAGTTCAGGAAGACAAAGAATGGATGCGGCGTCAAGTTGGTGAGATTCTCTTGCGCCAACTTCTTCAGGCTGGTGGTTAGCGCCAGGGGGTCTCCCGTCATCTCCGCCGCATAGGCGTCGGCCTCGAATTCGTGCTTGCGGCTCATCCATAGTGCGCCCAGATGCAACAGCCGGCTTAAGGGTGAGAACACGAACGAGAACAGGACCAGGCTGCCATAGATCGATGGTTCTGCCACGCCAAAGGCCTGGAATAATCCCGGACGATTCAGCAACTGGCCGAGCAGGAAAAAGAGTACGCCCGATTCGACCAGACCAAGTGCCATGTGCCTCTGGATGTGTCCCTTGCGGTAATGACCGATCTCGTGCGCGACCACTGCCACGAGCCCATCCCGAGTGTGGTTCTGGATGAGTGTGTCAAAAAGGGCGATCCGCTTGTTCTGACCAAACCCCGTGAAAAACGCGTTGGTCTTCGTCGAGCGGCGCGACCCATCGATCTGATAGACCTCGCGCAGGGGAAAACCGCAGCGATTCGCCAGCTGGTGGATGGCAGACTTCAGCGCCCCATCCTCCAGCGGTTGGAATTTGTGGAACCAGGGCAAGATCCATTGCGGTGCCAGGTAGGTGAGCAGCAGGGAAACGCTGGTAAAGAGCAGCCAGGCCACCCACCAGGCATGCGCCCCCAGGGCCTGAAAGACCCAAAGCAGGGCGGCCAGCAAGGGGAGGCCAAGCACGGCGCTCAGGAAAAGGCCCTTCAGCCGATCCGCCACAAAGGTGGTCCACCGCGTGCGATTGAACCCAAACCGCGCTTCCAGCACAAACGTGTCGTAGACAGCAAAGGGAAGCGATACCAGCAGCGATCCCAAGTAAAGGAGTGACACGTAAAGCAGCCCCTGCCCCATGGAATTGGCAGACCAGCCGCGCACCAACTGATCCAGGGCTCCGAAGCCACCGAGCCACCAGAAGGCCATAAAAACAGCCAGACTCGTCGTGGTCGAGACCAGATCGAGTCGCGTATTTGCCAGGGTATAGGCCTGCGATCGAGCATAGCCATCCGCGTCATAAACATCCTCGAAGCCTACCGGAACCCTGGAAGACAGGGCTCGCAGATTGAACAGGTTCCCAACGATTTCCAGCAGATAGTGGATCGCTAGCGTGGCCAGAATGAACCAAAAGTAGGCATTGAGTGAAATCATGCAGGTTTACACCCGGTTGGGCACTTTTTTCACACGGGGGGGTGGTCTGGGTAGCGTGGAACCGAGCGATCGAGTTCTGCTTCCAGCATGTAAGTAGTTTACCTCATGGAGGTTACGACACAAAGTCACCTAATCGAAAACTGCTTGGTACGGACTTTGCTTAATGGAGAGTCATGCCATGACGAGGGCAGGCCTCAGGGCGCGAACCTCCAACCTGCTAAAGGGTTACGACCGAGGGAGTCGTCCAGAACAACCGGTGGGAACGAAATGTTCCTCAAGAGCAGCAAGGTTCGCCACAGAGGCGGCAACTTACTTCGGAAATGAACCCCGTCGGGTGAAGTCGCGTACAATCATGAACGTACCCATGGCCGCTTCGAACATGCCAGTTCCCAAAGTGCAACACGACGCCAGTGATGAATGGCTCCTGCTGCGTTACCGCACGGAACGCCGCCATGCGCTGTTCGCAGAACTGGTGGCCCGGTACGAGCGGGAGCTCTTTGGCTATTTGAGGCGGTATCTGGGCAGTACGGAACTCGCGGAAGATGCGTTTCAGGCCACGTTCCTGCAGGTGCACCTGAAATGCGACCAATTTGAGGAGGGTCGACCGCTGCGTCCGTGGCTTTACATGATTGCCACGAACAAGGCGATCGACATGAAGCGACGGAATGGTCGCTTGCGATTGGTCAGCATTCATGGACACGACCCGGACGTCGAGGGTCGCATCCCGCGGCTGTCCGATGTACTGGAATCCAATGTGGAAGCGCCAGAGTCCGCACTGGATCGCACGGAACAGGGGGAGTGGGTCCTTCGAAGTTTGGAGGAACTCCCAGAGCATTTGAGGTTGGTGGTCCATCTCGTGTACTTTCAAGGACTGAAGTACCGCGAAGTGGCCGAGGTGTTGTCCATCCCGGTGGGGACGGTCAAGAGCCGCATGAATGCGGCCATCTCGAAGCTGACTGAATTTTGGGAGAATTCGATCACCACATCAGAGTAACGCGGTGTCATGCAAGAAGAACTATTGGGGTATCTGCTAGGGGCATTGGACGGCCCTGAGCAGGATCGGGTGCGGGAACAACTGGATTGCGATGCAGAACTGCGTCGCGAAATATCAGACCTGGAGCTGCGCCTGGCGCCGTTGCAACGGTTTCGCTGGGAAGTGGAGGCCCCAGGCCACCTGGCTGCCACCACCTGTGCGCTGGTGGCGCGCCACGCCGATCCTCGGGAGCCTCGTCTGTTTCAACCAGGCGAACGCGATTTGGTCGAGCTTCCGGCGGGGGGAACGCCACGATTCCGACGAGTGGATGTTACCGTGGCTGCCGGGATCTTGCTGATGCTGGGATTGCTGGTGGGGCCCGCCCTGCTGAACTCTCGCGAGCACTCGCGAATCATGGCCTGTCAGGATAATCTGCGCCTGTTCGGCATCGCGCTGCCCACCTGGGCCGATCGGGTCCAGGGCTGGCTGCCACACATTCCCGCCTCGGGAAACACCGGCGTGGCAGGCTTTTACGCGCCCCAACTCGTCACCTGCGGACTGATGACCGAGCATCCTCGATTCGTTTGTCCGTCATCCCGATTGACGGAATGGCGCGAGCAATTTCGGGTCCCCTCGACCAACGAGGTCTATCTGGCCAAGGGGGCCCAATTGGCAGAGATGCAGCAAACCATGGGAGGCAGCTATGCCTACGGACTGGGGTTTCTCCAAAACAGCCGACTGATGGGCCGTCGACTGGCGGGCCGCAGCTCCGTGGCCATCATGGCCGATCATCCCACTCAGGGAGCCAATGCCGAGTATGGCCACCTGCGCGGAGGGATCAATGTCTTGTATGAGGATGGGCACGTGCGATTCGTTCCAACGGACCTGGTCCGAGGTCGAACCGGCAGTGAAACGCGCCAATCGAGGAAAGGGCCCGGCGATTGGCGAGAACTCTTTCTGAGTGACCGCGGCATCGAAGAGGCCGGCGTCTCGGAAGACGACGTCGTGCTGGCCGCCAGCTGGGTGCGACCAGTACCCCCGGAACTGGCCCGCCACCTGATGTCGGAAGTTCCCGCCGACCTGGATGCCATCCTCCGATCCCTCGATTACCATGCCATCAACGTGGGTTCGGTCTTGCTGAGCCCTCGACAACCGACCTATTTGCCCTGGCAACGGCTGAATTGACTACGAGATCCCCAGCTGCTCCAGCTGACGAAGCTCCAGTTGCCAGGTCTCCCGATCCTTCTCCGTAAAGTCGGGATTGGGCATCAGCGATCGACGCGTACAGTTGACGAGCGCTTGCAAAACTTGATAGCGGCGCGTCAGACCGATGGCGGGTGGGATTTGATCTCGCAGCACCGCCATGACTTCTTCCATCGTCTGGACTTCCGAAGCCTTCAGCTGGGATCGCAGCGAGGCAAAGGCCGCGGCCGAATAGCCGGCAGTCATCTCGCCGATGCGCTGAAGGTCGGCCTCTTGCGGATTCGGCAGGACCGGTTTCAGCATCCAGCGAATGAACTCTTGGCGGTCCTCTCCTTCCGGGTCGAGCACCGGAATGATCAAGTCACCCACGCGGCCGGGGCGACGGATATCGGGGGAGAGGAGGTGGATGCGGGCCGTCATCAGCAGCCACATCACCTTGCCTCGCAGTTTGGGGTCGGACATCATCGCCTGAATCTTGCCGGTCAATCGGCGTTCGGTACTGTGTTCCTCGGCCCCTACCCCGCCAAACTGAGTATCGGCTTCGTCGACCAGGATCACGACCTTATCGAGGGCCTCCAGCACCCGCCGCAGCCGTTCGAAGATCACATCGGTCTGGCCGTACCATTGGCTGCGGACGTTCTTCAGCACCAGGACGGGGATCCCCAATTCCCCGGCGACCGCCTCAAAGATGAAGGTCTTTCCGCCACCGATCGGTCCTGCCACGGCGGCCCCCGGCAAGGCCTTATCGGGTTCAGCCTTGAACCGCGGTATCAGTTCCTTGCGGATGAACGCCTTCAGCTTGGTGAATCCCACCACGTCGTCGAGCGTATGTTCCGGTTTCTTGAATTCGACAACATCCTCCCCCACTTGGGATTGAATGAACTCTTCCACCTTGCCGACGAGATCCTCGGGCGTGAGGGGCTTGTCGCTGTGTGCGGCACCCGCCAAGAGTTGACGGATGGCGTGCAGCGAGAGTCCTGCGGTGAGCGTGGCGACCTTGGCCGGCGGCCCCCACAGCCGCGGTTTGCGATCGGCCTGCTTCACAAAGTGCTCGATGAACGACAGCCGCAGCGCCTGGTCGGGACTGGGAATCTCGACTGTCAGAATCTGAGGTAGCCGCGAGACACGGGGATGGATCAGGCTGCGTGACTCGGCGATCAGCACGACCGAGTCCCCCCCATTCATGAAGGCAGGGTCTCCGAACCAGTCCTGGCAGATGCTTAGCCGCCGTACCTGCTGATCGTTCAGGTCGGCCACATCGCCATTACCCGCCGGAATCAGCAGGTCGGCTGCTTCGATCAAGATCATGAGGTTGCCGGGCAGCCGTGTCGATCGCGAGCAGATCGTGAGCTGCCGCAGGAATTCCAGAGCGAGCGTCGGGTTTCCGATGGCATCGATCAACAGCTGGTCGAATTCGCTCCCCAGTCGATCGATTTCCGACTGACCCTTCTCCTTCAGTCCTTTCAACAGCAGGGTATCGAGATCCAGTCCCGCCTTCCAGGAAATCCAGGCATTTTTCACCTTGTCGCGATTGTCCAGGATGCGGACGGGGCCATTCTGTTCGTAGACGACACGGATCAGGCCGTCGGCCTGGAATTTCTCCGTGAGGAACGAGATCAGCGGCCAGTACTCGTTGTGATGAAAGAACAGGTCATGGACGTTCCCGCTGAGGATCGCACAGCGCGACTGTTGGGAATTGAAGATCCCGGCCAGTCGCTGGTAGAAGTCGGGCTGTGAGTCGGACATGGTGCAGGCAGGGGATCAGCGCTCGGGAATACGAGTCTTTTCGGCCGGTGTCCGCTGGTCCGTCTCGGCCTTCTTGGACAGGCCGATCAGGGCATCAAACTCATTATCGGCGCTGCTCTTGGTGGCGTAGTCCAGGAACTCGGCCTCGGAGCGGGCGACATCGGTCCCCGCCATTTCTCGCGAGACGCGGGCCGTGGCCTTGGCCTGGTCGCGGAGGTCCCGCAATTCCTGCAGTTCTTCGTGCGTTCGATCCTTGCTGATTCCGGAAATCATGTCGGCGATTTCCTTTTCTTCCTTGGCCGTGATGACTTCGGCCACGGTGGAAAACTTCTCCTGACGAATCTTCTCCAAGTCGCGCAGCAGCGATTCGAGCTGTGTCTTGTGCCCCGCCACCGTCTTGACGATCTCCTGGATTTCTCCTTCGAGTTCCCGGCAGCGCTCTTCCTTTTCGCTGAGCGTGGAGGAGAAATCCTTGTATGCCGCCTGACAGCGCACGTACTCGGGATCCGACTTCACCGCTTCGACATCCCCGCCGTGCCGGTCGACGACGCGACGTGCCATGGCGGCCGCTCCATCCCGCAGTTTCTGCAGCCGCTGAACTTCTTCGCTCAGTCGCTTCAGCGTGCTCTTCTTTTTCTCCTCCTGCGCGATCATCCCACCGACCGCCTCTTTATACTGCTGGATCCTCTTGGTCTTCTCCTCGATCACCCGATCGTAGGTGGCCCGGATCACGTCGGGATTGCTGCTGATCTCCTGGCGGGCCCGATCGACGCGGCCGGTCAGAAAATAGCCCACAGCTCGAAAAAAACGCCCCACGGCACGAAACATGGCTGAGCTCCTTGGTCGTTCTTGCAACGGAACCCGGATTCTAGAGAAACGGTCCTCCCTGAGCAATCGGCGGCACGGACCGCCGCCGTGAACCGAAACGATCACGCGGACAGGCGATGGAGGAAATCAAGAGAACTTGAACGATTCACGCGGGTGCCTGCCAGGTCGTGCGTGCCGAGGATCACCTCGGAGCGGCAACCCGAGCCATCAGTTCAGCGGTTTGAGCAGTGCCTCGAGCCCGTCGGCGCGCCGATCGTCGCGTGCCAGGGTCATGAAGCGAGGTCCGCCTTCATACGACACCGTCCGGCGCTCGATCCGGTCGCCATGGACGACCAGCAGGCGGATCCCCCCTCGCACGGGAGTCGCTGCCAGTGCCTCCAGCAGGCGATCCCGGCTCCAGAGATGGTCCTGGACGCCGAGGATCCGCATCCCCGGCGCGAGTTTGGCATCGTCCGCCGGCGAATCGAGGAGAACGGTCTGCACGGTACCGTCTTCGGCAAAACTCGCGCCGAGCGAGTCCCGGGCGTCCAGTGCATCGATCCTGGCGTGATCGGGGCCTTCGGGAGAGGTGGCGGAGAACTGTACGAGATAGCCGAGCTCGGTGGCGGCCTCCAGCGGACCACGCTTCCGCGGCCGTTCGATCCGCCGCGCGACCAATGGCTCCCATGCGTCGGCGCGAATGCGGTTCAAGGCCTCGATCACATCGTCACGGGTATAGCCGAGCGGGCGCGGTGTCCGCGTCGTCGTGCCGAAAAAAGCGCGGCAAAAATCGTCCAGCGACTGGGTACCGGCCGATGCCCGTCGCAGCCTGGCATCCACTTCCAGCCAGAATAGCGCGCCTTCAAAGTAATAGTCCTGATCACGGCGGAGATGCCCCCAGCGAGGTACGCCCTGCCGCAGCAGGTGCGAGGCCGAGGCGGTGTCCAGCAAAGGGCGCCAGGTCCTGCCCTGCTGGAAACGGCCCCACCGAAACCGTTCACTCAACTGCCAGCGGTATTCGTCCATCGAGGTCAGGCCACTGCGGACCTCCAAGACCTCTCCCAAATGCTGCGTAAGTCCTTCGTATACCCAGAGCAGCTCCGTGTCCTGGGCCGTATGTGGGTTGCGCGTGATCATGCCCGCGGGCCGCCGGAACTTGCCACACCAGGCATGCAGATACTCATGCGGGATCAGCATGCGGTCCCAGCCCTTGAGGTGCTCGAGCTTGTCGAGCCGACCAAGCGGAATGATGTTCATCGAACTGCACTGATGTTCGAGCCCATTTCGCGGCAGCGACTGTGTCGTCGCCACCAGGAAGTCAAACGAGGGAAACGGATGGCTGCCAAAGAGCCGTGTGGCCTGGGTTACCAGGCGACGAAACCGGTCCACCACTTCGGGATCCAGCCGCGTGGCCGTCTCGACCTCGCTGAAGACGTGCATGCGATGCGGCGGTGCGCCAACTCCCGACTCCACCAGGTCGTACACAATGACGTGGCGACCCGCCATAATCGGTGAGTCAATCAGTGTTTCCAGCGAGACTGGTTCGTATGGAATCACCTCGGGGTCCGCGTCCGACGGGGCACCCACACCCGTCAGGGCGGTGGCGGCCTTCCAACCCGCCGGCAGGCGTACCGAGCATTCGACCGGCCATTCCGTGAAATCCACGCCATCTGGATAAAAGAGAACCGTGTTGGGACTGATCAGTCCCAGGGACTCGCTGCCAAAGGAATCGAGCCCGTGCGAGTTGGCGGACGACTGATTGCAGATGTAGCGGAGCCGCAGCACGACGGCGTCCGTACCCGCGGGGACCTTGACCGTCAGCTGGAAGGCTTCCCCCGGCGCGCGTCGCCATGCTATGGCTTTCCCCTGGCCGTCCGCGATTTCGATTCCGGCCAGGTTCTGGATTGGCCCGCCCGGCGCGTGAGATCCCTGCACCCACTTCGGGTACCAAAGCACCAGGTCGCCCCCTTCGGCCGCCAGCGCGTCGCCCATTGGAATGCGCAACGTGGCATGCAAGAGTTCCCTCGGCAGATCGGTCGCGTCGATTTCCAGGCGGGCAGGCGGCAGCGCCGCAAGACGGTCTGTGGGCGCAGTCCCCATCACGATGGCCAAAGCCAGTGTCAGCAGTCCATTTCGGTAACCGCGGGTGTTGCGAACGGCGGGCATTGAGGGCACATCCATCGACAGTGGAACCATGATGCGCGAGGACCGCCCAGCCATCCGGGAACCAACCAGCGCGGCTCAGGTCTCCGGCCTGTTGCAGCGGTACCAATTCCCTCAGGCAGGAGGCCACGGGCACGTACCGCATCGGGCTGGCAGGACCCGATCGTGTTCCGAAGCCCCGAGGGCGGCCTTCCTTGTCACTCTATGCACCGGCCACCAGCCCTGCAACCATTGGCGAATTCGCACCACCGCATAATTTCGGGAATCTGTGCAAGATTGACAGGCGCGGCGCATCAGATCCTGAACGGGCGGATACGGTATTTCGAGCCCGCACGGGCACCGAGGCCCCGGACTCCTTCTGTGGAAAACCGCCTGTTCAACTCGGCTCACTCCATGATCCTTGGCACGTCCATCCGGGACCGCAATGCACCGGGTTCGCATGGATCACCCTGGCCCCTTGGCCAGGCCGGGGCGAGCGAAAGTCCGGGCAATGGCCCCTGCTCACGTCCGAAAACCAGAAGTCGATCTCACCGTGCCCGGCAGCAATCTATAGTTGTCCAAGGGGCTCGGGGCACCCCTCCCTCCGTGATTGGGAATTTGCTCCTCTGACCCGCCGCTGAAACACCCCCTCTGAGGTGCATCTACCATGCTGACAAGAATCTTGGCTTCCCTGCTTGGCTGCAGCGCGATCCTTGCATCCAGTGTCTGGCCATCCCAGGCGCCCGCCCAAACACGTCCCACCGCGGGAATGATGCGGTTTCCCGATGTGAGCAAGGACCGGATTGTCTTTGCCTATGCGGATGACCTGTGGACCGTACCCCGCGAGGGAGGCGTGGCCTCGCCTCTGGCCAGCCCGACCGGCCCGGAACTGCTGCCTCGCTTCAGCCCGGACGGAGGCGCCATCGCCTTCGTCGGCAATTACGACGGCCTGCGGGATATCTATACCATCCCCGCCTCCGGTGGGGTGGCAGAACGCCTGACGTTTCATCCCGCGGACGAGTTCCTCTGCGATTGGCACCCTGACGGAAGTTCGTTGGTCTATTCCACGAATGCCCTATCCGGTCTGGAACGCCAGCCCCATCTCATGACCGTCTCCCTGAAAGCGCACGGGTCGACCCCGTTGCCGGTCCCCTACGGATCGAACGGGGCCATCAGCGCGGATGGCCAGTGGCTGGCCTACACGCCGCATAGCCATGACTGGCGGACCTGGAAACGCTACCGCGGTGGTATGGCCTCGGATATCTGGCTCTTCCACCTGAAAAACGGAGCGGCTCGGCAGATCACCGATTTCGAAGGAACCGATAGCCAGCCCATGTGGTTTGGAAACTGGATCTACTACCTCTCGGATGCGGGGGACGAACACCGCTTGAATATCTGGGCCTTCCACCCGGAAACGAGCGAACGCAAACAAGTCAGCAAGTTCGACGCCTACGATTGCAAATGGCCATCGATCGGCCCAGGACCCGATGGCCAGGGAGAAATCGTGCTGCAAAATGGCAGTCACTTGTACCTGTTGAACCTGGCCACAGGGGAGAGCAAGATCGTGGACGTCACCATCCCTGGCGACCGCCCCCGCTTGCGTCCAACCCGCGTCGATGCGTCGGATTTCATCTCAAGCCTGGGCATTTCGCCCCATGGGAAGCGGGTTGCAGCAGAGGCCCGCGGCGATATCTGGTCACTCCCCGCCCGGAAGGGCTCTCCCCGCAATCTGACACGCACCAGTGGCGTTGCGGAACGCGACCCCTCCTGGAGCCCCGACGGAAAATGGATCGCCTATCTCTCCGATGCCTCGGGGGAATATGAGCTTCACCTCACCCAGTCCGATGGAAAAGGAACGACCCGTACGCTGACGACCGACGGCAAGTGCTATCGGTTTTCGCCCCGCTGGTCCCCTGATTCCAAGTACCTCACGTTCACCGATAAGACGGGAGGACTATTCCTGCATGCGGTCGATTCGGGCGAAACCAAGTTGATCGAGACCGATCCCTACGCCCGGCAGATCGAACCCAACTGGTCGCACAATTCCCAGTGGATGGTCTATGCCCTCCAATCAAATGATGTGTCTCCCACCTCCTCCCTGTGGGCCTACCAGGTGAAGGACGGCGAGAAACGCCGGCTGACTTCAGGCTATTTTTCCGATTCCAATCCGGTATTCGACCGTAAAGGTGAGTACGTATTCTTTGCGAGCAACCGGTCCTTTCGCTCACCCCAGTACGAAGACCTGGGAACCTCGTTCATCTATTCCGGGACCGAGGTCCTGATGGCCATGCCCTTGCGGCAGGACGTGAAGTTCCCGCTCTCGCCACGCAGCGACGAGGAGTCTTGGAAAGACGACAAGAAGGAAAAGGAGAAGGAGAAAAAGGAAGGCGACACGTCGGACAAGAAAGAAGAATCCGAAACCGACAAGGATGCCACGAAACCTGCCGACGAGGACAAGCCTCCGGCGGACAAAGAGAACGGCGACCAAAAGCCCGAGAACGGTGACAAGGATTCCGACAAAGCGGAAAAAGGCGATACGGATAAGCCCGCCGACAAGTCCCAGAACGCCAGCGACGACGACCACGACAAGGAGGCCAAGTCAGAATCGACGGAAGGGAAGGACCACCAGGCAAAGCCGTCCGAGAAATCGAAGGCTCCCAAAGAGTTTACGATCGATTTCGAGGACATCGAACGGCGAGCGTTCCAGTTGCCGGTGGGCCATGGCAGCTTCGGCAACCTGGCGGTCAATGATCGAAACCAGCTGATCTATTCCGAATTCCCACGGGGTGGCATGTTTGGAGAAGGGGGGCCGGGAGGCGGCTCGATCCAGTTGTACGACATGCACGAAGAGGACCCCAAGCCCAAGGCAGTCGTCCAGGGGGGCGGGCGGTTCGCCCTCAGCAGCGATGGCAAGAAACTGCTCGTCAGCCGCGGACCACGCGGATCCTTCGTCGTCGATGCGGCGCCGGGTCAGAAACTGGACAAACCGATCGTCACCCGCGGAATGGCGGTCGTGATCGATCCGCGCCAGGAATGGCGGCAACTCTTCCACGAAGCATGGCGGATTGAGCGAGATTTCTTTTACGATCCGAACATGCATGGCGTCGACTGGAAGAAGGTCCGCGATCAATACGAGACCATGCTGGCGGACTGCGCGTCGCGACGCGACGTGAGCTTCATCATCGGCGAAATGATCTCGGAATTGAACGTGGGACATGCCTACTATCAAGATGGACCCGCGGTCGATGAGCCAAGCGGTAATGTCGGGTTGCTGGGATGCCGATTTGAGGCGGAGGGCGAGGTCTACAAGTTCGCCGAACTGTACGAAGGCGCGCCGTGGGACGTCGATGCTCGGAATCCACTGCGACTGGCAGGGGTCAAGCCAGGTCAGTACCTGCTGGCGGTGAACGAGGTCCCCGTCACCACCCAACAGGATCCGTATGCCTATTTCCAAGGGCTCGCGGGCATGACCATCCTCCTCACCGTCAGCGACGATGCCAAACTCGATCCCGAGGATCGCCAGGTCGTCATCGAGGCCATGCCGAACGACAGCGAACTGAGATTCCGCGCGTGGATCGAAAGGAATCGGAAGTACGTCGAGGACAAGACCCAGGGCGCGGTGGGATACATCTACGTCGTCAACACGGGCGTTCCCGGCCAAAACGACCTGGTGCGACAATACTACGCTCAGCTCAATAAGAAGGCCCTCATCATCGATGACCGCTGGAACGGAGGTGGTCAGATCCCCACCCGATTCATCGAAATGTTGAATCGCCCCGCGACCAACTTCTGGGCCGTGCGCGACGGCCATGACTGGACCTGGCCGCCGGATGCCCACCACGGTCCCAAATGCATGCTGATCAACGGCATGGCCGGATCGGGCGGTGACATGTTCCCGGCGCTGTTTCGGCAGGCCGGGTTGGGTAAACTGTTTGGCATGCGGACCTGGGGTGGCCTGGTCGGTATCTCGGGAAACCCTGGCCTGATCGATGGCTCCGCGGTGACGGCACCCACATTCGCGTATTACGAGCTCGATGGCACTTGGGGAGTGGAAGGTCATGGCGTCGATCCCGACGTACGTGTGGTGGACGACCCGGCAGAACTGGCCAAGGGTGCCGATCCCCAACTGGATGCGGCGATCGCCCACCTGCAACAGGAACTGCGGGACCATCCCTTCCAGCCCGCCGCTCGGCCCGCCTATCCCGATCGCAGCAAGTTCGGGATCGCGCCGAGTGACAAATAGTTGTCAGCTGGGATGGCAAGCCGCCCGTTGGACTCCGACGCGGTACGCCGTCTGGCTCGCCGCGATCACGATCGCCTGCCCCGCGTCGACCCAGGAGCCGGATCCGGCGGATCTGGTCGTGGTCAACGCCGTGATCCATACGATGAACCCCGACCAGCCCCTGGCCGAGGCCCTGGCCGTCGGCAAGGGCCGGATCCTGGCCGTGGGCTCGCGAGACGATATTCAGCGCCACGCTGCGGCCGCTACCCGAACTATCGACGGCAAGGGGCGCCTGCTGCTGCCTGGGTTCAACGATGCCCACGTACATTTTGTGAGTGGCGGCCGACAATTGACCAGCGTCAACCTGAGGGATGCCAGGAACCAGGAGGAATTCGCCGATCGGATCCGGCAGTTTGCCGCCGCACTGCCCAAGGGAACGTGGATCACGGGTGGCGACTGGGATCATGAAAACTGGCCCGATGCACCCCTGCCCACGCGCCAGTGGATCGACCAGGTGACCCCCGATCATCCGGTGTTCGTCAATCGCCTGGACGGGCACATGGCCCTGGCAAATTCCCTGGCGTTGAAGCTCGGCGGAGTAACCAAAGAGACGGTCGAACCCGCGGGGGGCATCATCGTGCGGGACGCCGAGGGAGCTCCCACGGGTGTGCTCAAGGATGCTGCCATGGGGCTGGTGGCCCGAGAGATCCCGGCGCTGACGATCCAGGAACGGCTGGCAGCCGCGGAGGCCGCCACCGATCATGCGGCCGAGCTGGGTGTCACGAGCGTCCAAGATATGTCGGGATCGACCGACGTCGCGGCCTATGCATCGCTGCAACGGAAGGGCCGCCTGAAAACCCGCATTTACGTGATGGCACCCTTGCCGGAGTGGCAGCGGTCGGCCCGTGCCGGTCTGCGTGCCGCGACAGGGTCTCCCTGGATTCGTCAGGGCGGGTTGAAGGGATTCGCCGACGGCAGCCTCGGCTCCACCACAGCCTATTTCTTTGATCCCTACCTCGACGCCCCGCAGACTCGAGGCCTGCCCAGCGACGAGATGGCAACTCCCGGCCAGATGCTGCGCCGGATCATCGATGCGGACCACGCGGGCCTTCAGATCATGATCCATGCGATTGGCGACCGGGCCAACCGTCAGATCCTGACGTCGTATCAGGAGACCGCGGAACAGAACGGCCCTCGGGACCGGCGGTTTCGCATCGAGCATGCGCAGCATCTTCGACCCGAGGACATCCCGCGGTTCGCCCGCCAGGCAGTCATTGCCTCGATGCAGCCCTATCACTGTGCGGACGACGGTCGCTGGGCCGAGAAACGGATTGGGGCCGAACGTGCCAAGGGCACCTATGCATTTCGCTCGCTGCTCGATTCCGGGGCCACCCTGGCGTTCGGATCGGACTGGAACGTTGCGCCCCTCGATCCGCTGCAGGGAATCGCCGCGGCCGTGACGCGTCAGACGATCGACGGCAAACACCCGGATGGCTGGGTCCCGCAAGAGAAGATCTCGGTGGAAGAAGCGGTGCGAGCCTTTACCGTCGGGTCGGCGTTTGCGGAGTTCCAGGACCAGCTCAAAGGTCAGCTCAAGCCAGGAATGCTGGCCGACTTCGTCCTACTGTCGAAGGACATCTATCAGATCCCCCCCGCCGAGATCTCGACTGCCCGCGTGCTGCTGACCGTCGTCGACGGTCGCGTCGTCTTCGATACCGGTGAATGATTCCACCAGGCCCATTCCAAGGACCTGGGCGCCACCAGCCCGATCGCCCTACGGTCGTTCCCGCGTCGACTATGGTTCAAGGGCCCTTTCCGGTTTCCGCAGGAACAGCCAGACGAATCCGGTCTGCCGTTCGTCCAGGAACGTGGACTTGGACTGCAGGACCGAGGCGTACTGCTCTTGCGCTTCACGCAAGACGTCGCTCGGCTCCGTCTCGATCTTCCCCTGGCCCTGCGCGGAAGCCATTTCTTTGGCCGCCTCCAGGTAGGCTTCCTTCGCGCGTTCGATGGCTCGGTCATATTCCGCCAGCTGCTGCCGATATTCCTTGTCGGTCAACCCGAGTTTGCGATGGGTGATGATGGCTCGGTCACCGAGAAGCACATCGAGCATCCCATCTCCGTTCCAATCGATGGTGGAAACCCGGGTGGATGCCGAGGGAACGATCGTGGCTGGTTCCTCGGTGGTTTCTCTCTGCGGCGACGCAGGAGGGATCAGCTGGCGAAATGCGGTCCACTGGGGCAATTCGCGCGATCCGGCATTCTCGGAAAGGTATGCGCCGCCATGGGCGCTGCCGGACAAAAGGTCGAGGTCCCCGTCGCCATCCCAGTCTGCCAGGTGCGGCCCGGCATGGCCGCCAGGCAAGTCCACGTCCAGTGGCACGGCGGAGTCCGCCAATTCGGGACTCCCTACACCACCGGAATTCTCGGCGTAATAGAACGTCGATCCGAAGCAGCCCACCACGAGGTCGAGATCTCCATCGCCATCGCAGTCTGCCGCACACTGGTGCGTGCATATGTTCTTCAATTTGTCCCGCTCGGCGTCGGCGGACGCCTTGGACGCGATCCTTACGTTGACGTAAGGTGTTCCGGACACGGTTTGCAAAGCGACCGCTTCGGCGAAATCCAGGTCGCCCTTTCCCGCCAGCATCAGTATATGTCCGGCCTCTTCGCCAGACGTCCAGTAGCAGCCCGAGAGGATATCCAGCCGACCGTCACGATCCCAATCCACAAACTGTGGAGTTGAACTGGTACATCACCAAACACCTGGAACTTCGGCCGGCTTGCCCTGGCTCTGGATCCAGGCGGCCTCGTCGTACTGGGGCACCTGGCCCGCGGAGGCCAGGTTCCGAAAGAACTTCATCTTCCCGGAAGCGAACTGGCCGACCACGAGGTCGTCCGCACCATCTCCATCCACGTCGGCCACGGTGGGGCAAGCGAACCCCGGTGCATCGACGGCAATCGGTTCTCCCTTTGCCGTCAGGCGAACGGGCGCTTCGAATGCATAACCCGACGGGGGTGCCGACGGGGGCGCGCCGGAATGCACCGCTACCTGCGTGGGACCGCGCTCGCTTCGCCCGCACCCCGTCCCGAACAGGGTCAGGCTCGCGACGAGCGTGGCACCGTGAAAACACGTGGTTCGGTTCATGGGAAGACCTCCTTCGTGGGATGTTTCCGCGGAGACGGGACTGGCTACCACCATCGATGGGCCGCCACTCCTCGAATTCGCACCGCGCGCTGCCGCTGCAATTCCTGATATGCCTGGACCGCATCCTCCGCATCGTGCTGATTCCTGGTGATTGCCACGCCGTAACGTACCAGGCGCTCGGCGGTCAAATCAAACAGAGCCGCTAACGCCGATAGCCGATCGTCAGCTAGTCGTTAGGCAAAGTCCGCCTCACGATCGCAAGAGTCTTTCGGATTCCTGTCCGTTTCAGAAATAAAGATGACGCGGCCGTCCGCATTTGTCGAGTCATCCCGGAAATCTTCGGTAAGGAATCAACTGGACCAAGCGTTGTCTGGCCAGCCAGGGAGGTCACCCATGGGCCCGACGAGGCCTCCGTGAGGATCGGCAGAGCAAACGGCGCCTCCGGAGCCGACTGCGAGAAATCGAAGCGAGGCGATCAGGGGGCGGTGGCCGATCGTTTGGGCGGCCGTACCGGCAAGTGTTGCAGGTGCGGGACATCCAGGATGCGGAAGTCGCTTTGCACGGCCCGCCACGATTCGCCCCGCTGCACGATGTGATGTTCGGCAATCGGCCCCAGTCGACCTTGGGCCAACTGAAGATACGAGATCCTCTGGGGGACGAGCCCCATGATGCGTGCCGCCGTGGCGTCGACGGCCGCCAGGGACTGCCCCATCAGGATCAGTCCCATGGCCTTCGGGGTGCCCAGAATTGGACCATCTCCTTCCATGCAGTCAATCGCGTCCACGATGGCCAATGTGGCGGGCAGGCACGAGGCAATGTCCACAACCGTCTGGGGAATCCCGGCGTGATGCAACACGTTCTTGGGCCAGCCGTATTTGATCCCCGGAAGGATACCGTAGAGGTTCTTCATGCTGGCCGTCATTCCGACCCAGTGGTGGGTTTTCAACTTGGGTAGCGAGACAACCAGGTCGGCTTCTGCGACCGTGTGCGGCAGGTGGAATCCGCGGAGTGCGGAACAGCGAGTGCGATTGGCAAACCAGCGGACGGGCTCATAGTTCAGGTCAGCAAATGAAGTCTGGGTGTCTTGGAGTGCGGAGGCGATTCCCGATTCGTGGATTGCCATTTCGGTGTCTCGGACGTGCCCGGGAGCCTCCCCCACGGTGACATGGGCTCCGTACGCCGCAAAGGCCTCGATCGCCGCCGCGAGCAGCTCGGGATGGGTGGTCATGTAAGGCCGATCCCGCCGTGGTTCCACGAGGTTGGGCTTGAGCAGTACCCGTTTCCCTCGGAGCAACTCCGGATCGACGTCGATCGCACGCAACCCATCTCGAATCGTGGCCACAAGTCCCGAATCGTACTTTTGATGGGCGGCCACGAAGACAGGAACCCGGCCTCCGACCCGATGGCTGGTTCCCTGCCAGGTGGCCAGGCCTGCCACGGCCACTCCACCGGCCATCAGCCAATGACGCCGCGTCATGAAGCGGCCGATTGACCCGCCGTCGTGCTCGACGCCGATCCAGGGGCGTGGGCGAGTCATGGTCTCGAGTTCACTCCCTCTGGTTTGGTGATGGCATCACGTCCTGGCCTTGCGTGCATGGGAATCCTTCCAGCAGTTACAGCGCCGTGAGTGGATTTCGGTCGCCCAACAGCGCCAGAGTAAGTACCGAACAGGCATAGTGACTCGGTTCGGTCCCTGGCGGACCGATGAGCCTGCGGAGGCGAACTTCGATATCCGCAGGCGGATGATCGTGGGCCGTCAAGGCCATGGCGGAATAGCAAAGGGACGACGTTCCCTGCAGGTCGGGCCACTCGCCTGATAAGTATCGCAGCGATTTCTGCACCCGGGGGTCGCCCGCTTCGCGACGCAGCGCCAGCAGTGCCAACGCAGTCGGCTGGGCATGGGGAAGCGTCTCCTGGCCGAGCGTCCGCGTGTTGCCATAGTTGCATCCGCCCTGGTCCAGTTGCCGGTCGAGCAGCAGCTGGATCGCCTGGGCAGCGCGTGGATGACCGCCGTAACCGGACGACTGCAGTGCCAGAAGGCTGATGGCGGTGGGTTCGACCCAGGAATGTGTCCCTTCGACCCAAGGCCAACCGACCAGCGTCCCGTCGTGCCCCACCTCCGGGCGCCGGCCGACTTTCCTCCCTTCCACGGAGATCATCCAGTCGACGGCCCGCTGCAAGGGATCGTGAAAATCGGTTCTCCCCGTTTCCCGTTGCCACAGGCTCCAGGCCAGGATGGCCCAGCCGGTGGGCCAACAGGGTGCGCCCTGATCCGGAAAGATGCCCAGGGAACCGCGATGGGCCTGCATCCGGAGGAGCCATTCCGCGGCGATGGTTGCCGCGTCCGTGTGACCGGATGCCAGCAGCGCGACAGCCGCCAGGGCCGTCGGCTCGGTCGCAGGAGGACCCGAGGCCTGATACCCACCAATCGGATCGGCGATCAGCCGGCTCAGAGCCGTATCGAAATAGGCGATGCCCATCTCTTTCGTCGCGTCCTTGAAACGGGCGGTCAGCGCACGACAGCGATCTTCGAACCCAGCGACAAGATGGCCTTCAGGTCGTCCGCATCACGATCGCAGACCGTGATGCAACCGCGGGTGTCCGAGGCATCAATGCCGCTACCTACGGAGTGGATTCCCAAGTTCGGATTCGACTGGTCGGTAGCATCCCTTAGACCGATCCAGTGCAAGCCATAGGGATTCTCCGGTGCGCCGGCCAATACCGATTGACCCGACCGAGGATCCTGATAGGGCCGCGTCCCTTGCTTCTCGATGACGTCCAGCAAGGTCGCCTGGGCCGGCAAGTCCCGGCCAATCCCCACGTCGAACCGACCGGCGTAGTAGCGACCCAGGAAGAGCGTAAGTTCCCGCCGCTGCAAGTGCAGCTCGCCACGAAACGGACCGCGAACCACCTTCAGCGATTCGCCCACCGGCGGTGGCAGTTCTTCGGGGCGTCCATTGACGCGCGCCAGAAAGGCCCCTGGCACGCCATACGCAATGCCAATCGACTCCCAGGTATCTCCGGCTGCCACGGTGTAGGGATGCTCCAGCAAGTGTTCGCACGAATAGACCACGGAACCAGCCAACTGGTCGAGTAGCGTGATCAATCGGTCCCGCTGCGTATCCAAGAGGCCATGATCGCTATAGACCAGTGAGAGCGTGAACAGTGCGTCGGCCAGCTGCCCATTTTGAATCTTGGACTGTGCCGACTGCCAGGCGTCGTCGAAGGTGGTCGCGGGCAGCGCCATGTG
>WPCK01328780.1_pt1 | contig 83673 bp, 64 predicted proteins | sample 5399851 | NCBI WGS metagenome assembly WPCK01 (sample SAMN12869471, study PRJNA574797) | sludge metagenome | isolation source: wastewater treatment of pH11 | place: China:Beijing | collected 2019-05-20 | reverse complement strand
AAAGTCTACATTAGCAAAGCTGCAGAATTAGGTTTAGTCAACGGACGTGGTAACAACCGTTTCGCTCCACTTGGCTTAACTGAGAGAGCAGAAAGCATTCAAGTAATCGCAAACTTACTTGAAAAAGCTACAAAATAATAGAAACGCAGAAAGCTAGTTCAGTAACTGAACTAGCTTTCTTTTTTGTATTGTCACTGTGACAGCCCGGAAATTCTTGTTTCACGGGAGTGTTTCACAACGCTAATCGGGGTGTCACAGTGACACCCCGGTCCGATTTAATAGAGTACAATTGAACTGTTATATGTTCTTTCAATTTCTAGACCATATTGTTCTGTTATGAAGCGAATTGGGACATAGGTTGTTCCCATTTTTACTTCAGGAACAGCATCAATCGTTATAGGTTTTCCATTTACATAAGTTATATTGCTACCAATCTTAAGTTGTATAGTAATATCACCCTTTTGTAATGTAATAGATTGGTCCTTTGTCTGCCATTCAACCTCTGTTCCTAAGGCTTCAGATAACATACGTAGCGGCACCATGATCCGATTTGTCCCTGTTTGAAGGTAAGGCTTTTGGGTTAGTGGATAATATTTCTCATTTGCGTAAAAACGGTTATCGTAATTTCCACCTGGAATATAAACCACTGGTAAAGGTCTTGGGTTATAGATCCAGTGTTTATTGTGATAATCTGTCATAACTCCTTTTTCTTCAAGAGCGGTTAACGTTAGTACGGTTGTCTCATCGTTGGTGTTTATTAGATTTTCTGTTAACAAAAACTGTTCAAGCTTAGGTAGATTGGTTACCCCAGCTGGGATTGTTGTTATATAGGAATAACCAAGGCTTATTACTTCAAGATTTTCTAAGGATAATAGTGGATCAATAGAAGTTATCCTGTTGTTAGCGATATAGAGCTGTTTTAGCTTGATTAAGGGCTTAAGTGACTCTAAGGAACTAACTTGGGTATCATTTACCATTAATATTTCTAACTGTGTTAATCTTTCAAGTGAGCTTAAAGAATTAATTTGTTTGCCAGCTACGTATAGTTCACGTAAATTTTCTAAGTTTTCTAGAGGTTTTAAGGTTCGGATATCGCTTGAATAGAGACTTAAATGTTCTAGTTTCGTTAAATTTGTTAATGGCGATAGGTCAGATACTTTATTCTCTACATTATGTTGATTGATTGAAAGGCTTTTTAAGTTCTTTAGGGGTTTAACAAAGTCTATATTGTTAAGACTAGCGCTAAATAAATTTAGACTTTCAAGTTGAGTAAGTAATTTTAGTGATTCGTAGTTCTTGAAATCTTCTTGTGAAAATGCTAATGTCTTTAATGATTTTATTTTAGAAAGAACTGATAGGTCTGTAACTTGTTGCTCTATAATATTTAATTCTTCTAGTTCGGGTAACTGTACTAGGGGTGTTAAATCTTTAATTTCCCCTTTTTCACCCATGATCGTAAACTTTTTTAGACTCCTTAACTTACCCACGGCCTCTATGTCGGTTAATCTATTACAACTAATTTTGAGATCCTCTAAGTTTGTTAAGTATTCAATCCCAGCTAATGATAACAAAGGATTTTCAGGATATGTCATTGAAATGTGGTCTTCAAAATAGCCGCAGGTACCAAGAAACCCATTTAAAGTTGTAATCGCTTTTACGTTTTCAGCGGTTGGTTCTTTACCATTTAATGCGCGTCTAACTGCTTGTTCAAGCAATGGATCATGAAACATTCGTTTTGTATTTAGAAAACTTGGTGCAATGAGAACTTTTCGTTCTGTCTGCTTCCAGTTTACTTTTGCATTTGCTGTTTCACTTACAAAACGTAATGGAACGACGGTACGGCCACGAACAACTTTTGCCGGTACATCGAGTTTTATGTTTTTTTGATTAACTTTAGCTATATTGCTACCAATAACTAGCTCAATGGTCGTTTCATTATTTTTGGCAGTAACAAGCTGTTTTTTAGCATCCCAAGATACATCCATGCCTAGTTTCGAAAACATATGGCGAAATTCTACCAAGACTCGTCCGTTGTCTAAAATTGGTTCTTGGTAAAATGATTGCTTATAATAATGACCATCTCGTTCAAGAAAGTAAACCTCAATTGGTTCAGCAGCAAATGTAGATTGGAAAGTTATTAAGATTAATAGAATAAGAGAAATTAAAACCTTTTTCATTTAGTCGCACCCCTAGTAGTATTGTCAAACATGACGGATTTTTCCATTCATATTAATCATATACTATTCGTTGTCACAGTGACACCCCGGAATTTCTTGTTTCATAGGGATGTTTCACGACTAATGGTATGGAGAGAAGAAGCATTTCAGTAGAAAAAAACCGGGGCGTCACAGTGACGCCCCGAAAAAAAAGCTAATACAATGAAACTCCGTATGCTTCAGCGAAATCTTCTAAGTCATAGAGTACTTCTCTTTCTAGTTGGCGAGCCTCAGTTAATAACTGGTTTGCAGTTGTAATTTTTGAGGTGCTTTCTTCTTCTACCGCTGCAACAATTTCAAGCATTCCTTGAATATTGACAGAGACCATTCGGTTTAGTTTTTCGTGGGTTTCTCGAAACTCTCTGTCAGGGCGCATCGCTTCAAGTTCATTTGATAAATCTACCCATGCGGGAATTATTTCATGAACAAGTATATCTGCAAAGTCCCAATCTGTTATTAATCCATCGGCTGAAGCCATTCTAACTTCTTCATAGTAATATGCTAGTTCACCCATATCTGCAAAAAGCGGTCTAAGTAGATTTAAATAGTCTTCAAATACTTGACTATCTGGCAAAACCTCCTTTTCCTCAGCAGTTTCTTCTTTAGAATTTTCTGTGCTTTCCTCAGTATTTTCCTCCGTAGCATCTTCTGGTGTCTCCGTATTCGGAGTCTCGATTTCTAATTCTGGCTCTTTTTCATCAGCTTTCTTCTCGGTAGTGCTACAACCTACCAGAAATATTGCCAATAAGAGCATTAAAACCTTTTTCAAAATTGCTATCCTCCTTTTAGATTAAGTTACTTAGAGCCTCAACATGATGATTCGAAATTTAAGTGGAGTTGAATTTGTGAATTAGAGGCATTAATCAAGGTATGCAGGGTGGGAAATGTCCTATGAATATTAATATTCGAAAGTGTTTTATTTCGGGGCGTCACAGTGGGGTGCGTTGTCACTGTGACATCCCGAAATATTGAATACAAATATGGCTGACACGTAAGGGAAGGAAGCCTTTGTGTCAGCCTAAAAGTTTATTATGTAACTGTAATATTTTTGTTATAGCCTAGCCCCCTCTGCTAAAGCCTCTTGTTTAGCGTTTTCTAACATCTGGTTAATGCTCTCAATATATTCTTTTAAACTCATTAGCTAAGCACGCTCCTTTAATTATTTTTGTTATGGTTTTTCAAGTTCAATGTAGGTTAGAGAATTCGGAATGTTACTAAGTAGACATTGAAGATTTACTCTTATGTTTAAGAGTATGAGAAAAGTATCCTTAGTAGGACAAATTATTGCAAGTATTTTACAGAAAATTTCGAAACTTATATCTTTACATCTTCGTATGATATGTCTTCGTTATGTCGTCGTCACAGTGACACCCCGAAAAATAGTAACCAAAATAAGGCTGACGCGAAGGAAGGGGGGCTCCTTGTGTCAGCCTTACTTATTCAAATTAAAGGAAAGTGATCATAGCTTAGTGTTGCTGAATGCTCTAATGTTTTTTTGGTTAGCGTTCACTAACAATTGGTTACTTGACGAAGTATATTCTTTTAAACTCAGTTGTTAAGCACGCTGATCTTTGTTGTTCTAGTTCAATTATTGCCAGTATATGAGACTATTAAACTCTAGTTTGAAAAAAATTCGGGGCGTCACAGTGACACCCCGAAAAAAATTCGGGTTGTCACTGTGACAAAAATAGTGTTTGACATCTTGGGGGTTTGGTTTTATACTGTGTGTAACCGGTTACAGTTAACGACAAAGGTGGGATTAGGGTGGCAACTATTCGTGATGTAGCTAAGCATGCAAATGTATCTGTAGCGACTGTATCTAGAGTCTTAAACAAAAAAGGTTATGTGAGTAAAGATGCAGAGGATGCTGTGCAAAAGGCGATACGGGAGTTGAACTATCAACCAAGTGCTGTAGCTCGTACATTATACAACAAATCATCCAGAATGATTGGACTAATTCTCCCTGATATCACGAACCCGTTTTTCCCTGAGCTTGCAAGGGCAATTGAAGATGTTGCCTTATCTTATGGGTACACGGTTGTATTGTGTAACACGGATGATAACGGTGAGAAAGAACAACAATACATATCAGCGCTCAAGCAAAAGTATGTTGATGGGATTATTGTCGTATCAAATCAACCAGAAGTAACGGACTTTAGCCAGTTAGATGTGCCGATCGTGGCACTGGACCGAATTTTGTCTGACAAAATTCCTGCGGTAGTTTCAGAAAATGAACAAGGCGCGATCATGGCAACCGAACACTTAATTGAGTGTGGTTGTAAGTTTATTGCTCATTTACGCGGGCCGGTCGGGTTAACTTCGGCTGATGATCGTTTAAGAGGTTTTCAACAAGTCGTACAAAATAACGGGATCGCTAGCATTGTTGTCAATACTGATTTTCATTTTGAAAAATCAGAAGAGGTGGCAATGAACTTATTGAAGCAGCATCCAACGATTGATGGAATTTTTGCAAGTAGTGATATTACCGCTGCTGGTGCCTTGAAAGCAGCGCATTCATTAGGAAAAATCGTACCTACGGACTTACAAGTTGTTGGTTTTGACGGTATTCCCCTTGGAAAAATGTTAACGCCATCATTGACGACGATTGAACAGCCCATCTATGAGATTGGTATGCTTGGTGCTAGAACGCTCATAAAAAAAATAGAAAATATAGATTTAGATTCTTCTTTGTACACACTTCCTACAAAACTTGTAGTGCGGGGTACAACGAGAGTGAAAGGAGAGGGAACATGAAGAAGCCGTTGATTACTGTCATTGGTAGTATGAACATGGATCTGGTAACAAACACGAAGAAAGCCCCTTCCCAAGGGGAAACGGTTATTGGTGACTTTTTTAAAATGATGCCTGGTGGCAAAGGGGCAAACCAGGCAATCGCAGCTGCAAGACTTGGTGGCCAAGTACAGTTTATTGGACGTGTTGGTGATGATCAATTTGGACAAGAGTTAAAAAACCTATTGCGTGAGGAAAATATATTTTTGACCAATGTGGAACCGGTTACACATACAAGCACAGGTGTTGCAACGATCATTTTATCAGACGGGGACAATCGAATTATCGTTACTCCTGGGGCAAATGACCATGTGGATGTAGCGTATCTTGAAGGTTTGAAAGACCAAATTATACAAAGTGACTTAGTGTTGGTGCAGTTTGAAATTCCGCTACCATCGATCAAATACATCTTAAATCTCTGCGAGGAACATGGCATTCCGATCATTGTCAATCCTGCGCCAGCAAGAGAGCTAGAAATGGAAGATTGGCTGAAAGCGACTTATATTACTCCAAATGAAACAGAGGTATCTGAATTGTTCGGAGGGCTAGAGCAGGTGAGCAATCACACCATCTTTGAAAAGTTAGTGATTACACTAGGGAAAGAAGGAGCTTCCTACTTGGACCAACGGGTACCAGGCTTCACGGTTCAAGCTACTGACACAACTGGCGCAGGTGATACGTTTAACGGGGCCTTGGCAGTTGCTTTAACAGAAGGTCTTCCAATGAAGGAAGCAGTAAGATTTGCGAACGGTGCAGCAGCGTTATCTGTGCAAAAATTTGGTGCTCAAGGCGGCATGCCAACGAGAGATGAGCTAGATAACTTTTTAGAAAAAGAGGGAGTGTAACATGAAGAAGCACGGAATTCTAAATCGCGATATCGCAACAATACTAGCAAGATTGGGACACACAGATACCATTGTGATCGCTGATTGCGGGTTACCGATCCCTGATGAGGTAAAGTGTATTGATCTATCATTAAAGCAGGGCGTGCCTTCATTTGAAGCTGTGCTCGATGAAATTTTAGTTGATATGGAAGTGGAAGCGGCCACAGTGGCAGAAGAAATTGTTTCAAAAAATCCAGAACTGAATTCGAGATTACAATCATTAGGGGTGCCTTTAGAGATGGTCTCTCATGAGAAATTCAAACAATTGACGAAACAAGCAAAAGTAATTATTCGTACTGGGGAAAATAAGCCGTATGCAAACATCATTTTACGATCTGGAGTGATCTTTTAAAGGAGAGGGTCGGTATGATTAAAATGTCTGTCATTTCCAAGTCCTTTAGTTCAAACCAAGTGCTGAAAAAAGTTGATTTTTCGCTTGAAAAAGGGGAAATTCACGCACTCATGGGTGAGAATGGTGCTGGAAAATCGACGTTAATGAAAATCCTGACAGGGATCTACCCGAGGGATGAAGGAACGATTGAAGTAAAAGGAAAACAAGTGAATTACATAAATCCTAAGGAAGCTGAAAAAGACGGAATTGCGGTTATTCACCAAGAGTTGAACATACTTCCCGAGTTATCCGTGGCGGAAAATTTATTTTTAGGGAATGAACTCACTTTCGGAAAAACGGGTTGGCTTAGGTCAAAAGAGATGAACAAGATCGCTGAAGAAAAGCTGGCGGAATTAGGCTTACATGTAAAGGCTACTGAAAGAACAGGTAACCTTTCAGTTGGTAAGCAACAGATTATTGAAATTGCTCGTGCTTTAATGACGAACGCTGATGTGATTATCATGGATGAACCAACAGCGGCGTTAACTGACCGCGAGATTGACACGTTGTTTACGACGATTAATGGTCTTCAAGCAAAAGGTGTTGCATTTATTTATATATCGCATCGGATGGAAGAAATTTTCTCACTCTGTCATCGCATTACGATTTTACGTGACGGTGAATATGTAGGAACGAAGGAAATTCCAAAGACGAACTTTGATGAGATCGTACGGATGATGGTGGGCCGCGAGATCGGTGATCGTTACCCTGCTCAAACGTCGAACCCTGGTGATATCAGGTTTGAGGTGAAGGGACTAACGCGAGCTGGCGAGTTTGAAGATATATCTTTTTCCGTAAGGGCTGGGGAAGTACTGGGGATTTCTGGACTAATGGGTGCTGGGCGCTCCGAAGTCGTCGAAACGATTTTTGGCTATCGCAAGGCCGCTAGTGGAGAAATTTTTATTGATGGTAAACCTGTGACGATGAAAAGTCCAGTTGATGCGATCGAAAATCGTATTGGCTTCGTCACTGAAGATCGAAAAACAAAAGGGTTAATCGTCAACTTTAGTGTTCAACAAAACTTAAGTCTATGCAACTTCGAGTCTATTGCCAACTATGGCTGGATTTCTAGTCAAAAAGAAAAAGAGCTTTATGACAAGTTAGTGAAAAAACTAGGGGTACGTACCTCGGGGCCAACGCAAGCGGCTAAGTCCCTAAGTGGTGGGAACCAACAAAAAATCGTTATCGCCAAGTGGTTAGAACGAAATCCAAAGGTACTAATCCTAGATGAGCCAACTCGCGGTGTTGATGTTGGGGCGAAGAAAGAGATTTATTCCATCATTAACGAGTTAGCGGAGCAAGGTGTAGCGATTATCATGGTGTCATCTGAGCTTCCTGAGATTATTGGGATGAGCACGAGGGTGGCAGTTATGTTTGAAGGGAAACTAATGAAAATATTAGATCGTGAAGAATTAAGTGAAGAACGTATTATGCATTATGCGACAGGCGGTGAAAAAAATGTTCGATAAAAAGAATGCCAAATCATTACTTGGTTTACTAGGACCGTTTATTGGTTTGTTATTAATCATCATTGTAATTTCAATTTTAAACCCAAGCTTTTTAACTTTATCAAATATCTTAAATGTACTCAGACAAGTATCGATTAATGCGTTAATCGCGTTTGGGATGACGTTTGTTATTTTAACCGGAGGGATTGACTTATCGGTTGGTTCGATACTTGCGCTCTCAAGTGCAGTAACGGCTAGTTTGCTAGCTTCAGGGATGGATCCGTTCATTGCTGTATCAATTGGTTTAATTGTCGGGATTTTATTAGGTGCGTTTAATGGACTAATTATTTCAAAAGGTAAAGTTGCGCCGTTTATCGCAACTTTAGCAACAATGACGATTTACCGCGGATTTACCCTGATGTATACAGAAGGGCGTCCGATCACTGGATTAGGAGATTCAACGTTTTTTGAAATGATGGGTAGAGGTTACTTCTTAGGAATTCCATTCCCAGCTGTGACGATGATGGTCTCGTTTGTCATCCTTTATATCATTTTAAAGAAAACAACATTTGGTCGTCGTGTTTATGCAGTCGGAGGAAATGAAGAAGCTGCCATTTTATCAGGAATTAAAGCTGATCGTATTAAAATTTATGTCTACTCATTAACTGGATTTTTATCAGCATTAGCAGGTGTGATTTTAACATCACGTTTAAACTCAGCTCAACCAACAGCAGGAGCGATGTATGAATTAGATGCGATTGCGGCTGTTGTACTAGGTGGAACTAGTTTAACTGGTGGTAGAGGTTGGATTGTCGGTACCCTAATTGGTGCCTTAATCATAGGTGTCCTTAATAACGGTCTTAATTTACTAGGAGTAAGCTCATTTTTCCAACAAGTGGTTAAAGGTGGAGTTATCCTACTAGCCGTATTGATGGATCGCAAAAAGAATGCTTAATTATATTTTAAGGGAGAGATTAGTGATGAAAAAAGGATTTTTACTAGCAATCGTTGCAATGTTTATGTTAGTTATGGCTGCTTGTTCGACAGAGTCTCCAGTGGAAAATACGAATGGAACAGCAGGCAATAATGATGGAGAATTTACCATTGGATTTTCAATTTCTACTTTAAATAACCCATTCTTTGTTACATTAAAAGAAGGTGCAGAAGCGAAAGCAAGCGAACTAGGTGTGAACCTAATTGTTGTTGACGCTCAAGACGATAACGCAAAACAAGTAAGTGACGTAGAAGATTTAATTCAACGTAATGTAAATCTTATTTTAATCAACCCAACAGATTCAGCGTCAGTTCAAACTGCAGTTGAAGCGGCAAACCGTGCCAATATCCCTGTAATTACAGTTGACCGTGGTTCTGATGGTGGCGTTATTGCAGCGCACATCGCGTCTGATAACGTATCAGGTGGAGAGATGGCTGGTGAACTATTACTTAGCTTAGTTGGTGAAGGTGTAAAAGTTGCTGAATTAGAAGGTATTTCAGGATCTTCTGCAGCTCGTGAACGTGGTCAAGGGTTCCACAATGTAGCCGCAGACAAAGTGTCGATCGTATCACAAACAGCAAACTTTAACCGTGCAGATGGATTAACGGTAATGGAAAATATCTTACAAGGTAACCCAGACATCGTTGGTGTGTTTGCACACAACGACGAAATGGCGTTAGGTGCATTAGAAGCGATTGAAGCATCAGGCAGAACTGATATCTTTGTTATCGGATTTGACGCGACAGACGATGCAGTTGCAGCAGTAGAAGCTGGCCGCCTAACAGGTACAGTGGCGCAACAGCCAACACTTATCGGTGAAAGAGCATTAGAAGCAGCCGTTGCGTTGCTAAAAGGTGAAACAGTAGAAGAGTTCATTCCAGTAGATTTGGAATTGGTGTCACAGTGACACCCCGAAAAATCTTGTTTCACAATATAAGATAATTGATATTGAAATGATAAAACCACCCAGGCTCAGTTCACTATTGAGCTAAGGGTGGTTTTCTTTAGTTAGAAAAAAAAGTTCATCTGTCTTTATATGAGGTTTGTATGGGGGTGATGACCTAGAAATCTAGATGTTGCATTGGTTTCCTGTATAATCGCCAAGGTTTTATACGTATAGGAGCAAGTATGAAGTAGATGTGTAGGAATTTTAGTCGAAGATATATGTGTTATTGTCGAAAACCTGCAGTTTATTATCGAATTTCAGGTATTTATTCTCGAAAAAACCATATTTATTATCGAATTTGAAGATTTTATTATCGGTTTGAGGTTTTTTACTGGGTGGGGTATATTTAAGCAGGTTACCTTTCCAACAAAATAAGGCTGACACGAAGGAAGGGGGGCTCCTTGTGTCAGCCTTACTTATTCAAAGTTAAGGAAAGTGTTCATCATTTAATGTTTTGCTACTTCCGCTAAAGCTTCTTGTTTAGCGTTCTCTAACATTTGGTTAATAGAAGCAATATATTCTTTTAGACTCATTTGCTAAGCACGCTCCTTTTTTGCTGTTCTAGTTTTAGTATTACCATTATATGAAACTAGTAAACTCTAGTTTGGAAAAAAATTTCGGGTTGTCACAGTGACAGCCCGGGAATTACAAAAAAATATCGGGGCGTCACAGTGACACCCCGAAAAATTACACATAGATTTCTTCTTTTTCTATTTGTCTTATTTTGATAATTAATAGCAGGCTTAGGAGGGTTGTTACTATGATTTCTAACCTTGCATGGTGAAGTGTAACGGTAAAACCATCACTAATGAGGATCGGGACTTTTGTGAATATAAGAGCGCCTAGCGTTAAAATAAGTAGAGCACTAATTGCCTCCTTAGTATGTAAATCATAAAGAAGCAAACCACCGCCAAAAATCTCAATACTACCAACAATTGGTGCTAATACAATGGGTAGTGGTAAGCCAAGTGTAGCAAACCTCTCGTAGCCTAACTCTGGAACAACAAATTTAACCACTCCATCGAGAATAAAAATTAATCCGAGGACAACTTGAATTATGATTTGTACTTGGTAAGACATCCGTTTCACCCCTATGGTTAATAGGTATGTTTAAGTGTGCCTAGTTAGGACAAATACTTTTGGCTTACATGTAAATCAGAGACTTAGAATTTTCAGTTGTTTCCTCCATGTAATAAAGTCTAAAAATTCCGAAACCTAACTTCAAATTCAAACGTAAACGTAAGTTAATGACTATCAGAATGATAATTAGGAGGTTTTTATGCTAAGAAGGAATCTATCGTTACTGATTTTGCTTGTAATCATCCTAGTGGGGCTGGGAGGTTCCGTTTTTTACATCAATGAAACTAAAACAACAAAAACGGAAATCAATGAAACACAACCAGTAGAGAACCTTATCGCGCTCTCGAAGGTATATGGCTATGTAAGATACTTTCACCCTAGTGATGAAGCAGCTTTAATAAGTTGGGACAAATTTCTCGTTTACGCTGCTAATGAAGTAAAGAAAAGCAAAAATGATGAAGAATTAGTTAGTACTTTGCTCCGTCTATTTGAACCAATCGCACCTACCATTCAAATTGCTACTAGCGATAATTCTTTTAAGGATCCGTTCGAAAAAATTGATATAACGGACCAAACGATTTCCTGGCAGCATGAAGGTGTGAAAACACCTCATTCTACTCAGAGGTATAATAACTATGTATATAATAGTAAACGCGTAACAAGTGAGGAAGACAAGTTGTTTGAACAAACTGTTGCAATAGATGAATTCATTGAAGAAAAAGTGAGCAACTCTGTTTATGTAAAGTTACCGTTAGCTCTGTATACCAAAGATGGAAAAACACTTGGAAGTACAGAACAAACTGCGGAGGCCTTTGAGGAATTACGTAGCCAGTTACATTCTGTCACGACAAGCAATGTGCAGAAAGAAGATGTTCGTATCGCTGGTGCGATGATCACATGGAATTTCTATCAGCACTTCTACCCATATTTTGAAGAAGTAAACGTTGATTGGGAAAGTGAACAAGTCACTCTATTGGAAGCGGTTATGCTTACGAACACCGAAGAAAGTTATCTAGATACACTTAACATAGCAATTGCTAAGTTAGATGACGGCCATGCAGCGGCATATATCGGAAACCGCTTAATTAATGCGACATTACCCTTTTATGCTGATATTGTTGAAAATAAGTTGGTTGTAACGGTAGTAAGTTCTGATTCTCCCTTTCAAGTAGGAGATATTCTATTAAAAAAAGATAGTAGAGATGTTAATGAGATACTATCAGAGACAATGGAAAAGATCTCGGGTAGTAGTCAATGGAAGAAGTATCAGGCCCTAGAAATGTTTGTACGAGGTGAAAGTTTACAAGATGTTGAATTTGAGGTTTATAGAGAAGGGCAAACATTGACTATCTCTACAAAATACCAAGTATCCTTTACCCCTCTAGACCGATTTAACCGCCAAGAAAGGTTCTTAGAATTAGAAGAAGGTATTTTTTACTTTAATGCGACGAATTCCATTGGTCATGATTTTGAGCGCAATCTAGACAAGTTAGTAGATGCAAAAGGAATTATTTTCGATATTAGAGGCTATGTAGGCTCTGATGAATTTTATCGGGTATTGCCACACCTTTCTAGCCAAACACTAAAAAGTCCTATCTGGCAAATACCACAGATTGTCTATCCAGACCATCAGCGTTTGGTTGGTTATCGCGAGGATGGTCGGTGGGTGATTGAACCAGAAGCTCCAACACTAAATGCGAAATTGATTTTTCTAACAGATGGTGGAGCGATTAGTGCGTCAGAGTCTTATTTGGGGACGATTGAAGACGCGAATATAGGAGTTATTATCGGTGAGGCAACGGCTGGTGCAAATGGAACTATAAATGTGATCGAGGTACCTGGTCGAGTTTCGGTTGTCATGACAGGAATGAAAGTCCTAAAGGGTGACAGGTCACAGCATCATATGGTAGGAATTCAACCTACCGTACCATTGGAAAGAACGATGGAAGGTGTCTTAAATGAAGTAGATGAATATATTGAGAAGGCATTAGAGGTAATTAAGGCTTCTAACTAAGGAGTTAACTAGACCATCATGGCAGTGTTAGACTATAGCTAAGTATGATAGCTAATGAAAAAACCGAACTAATTCAATAAATTGGTTCGGTCTTTCTCTTTTGGATTATATTAGTACGAAGTCTAAGCCTCTTACATCCCATGCGGAATGTATAAGTTTAGGAAAACAAAAACGGATAAGTTGCCTATATCTACAAGCATATGAGAGTATACAGACCATCGTAAACTCTTAGTCTTGTAGCGAATGATTGACCAAATAACTCCCATAAGTAAAAGAGAGAGATACATATGTATAGATTTATTAGCAATTGAAAATACTCCCCACATGAGTGGATGACTAAGGACGAAGAAGATAGTAGAGTATGTAATATTGATCCAAATCGGTAGTTTTTCTCCTGCATCTAATAAGAGTCCTTGCCAATAGCCTTCTTCAAACCAAGGATTAATCAATGCAAATAATATCAAATAAAATGTGATTAATGGATACTCAACAATGAGATTAAGGTTTTGAAAGAAAATCCCTAGTGCAGGAAAGACACCAAGTATAATAGCAATGACTAACCATTTTCTTATAAAGATCGGTTTTTTAAACCAGGCCTTGACTGTTTGTTGAGATGAAAATAGGAATATAACTAACCCCATGAGTGACCAGTAAGCAACTGCCGTGACCATCCAAGATTGCTTAGGAAACGTTTGGTGAATTAAAAAGGCAAGAGCATGAACAATACCAATTATGATAATCGGTGACAACAAAACAATCAGTCTATTTTTCGTAGAAGACAAGTTAAAAATAACGCCAACCCCCTTTAAATGTGGTAAATCAAGGAAATTATAACACTAGAGATTATCTCTGTCAGTTGAAATTTCTGCTGATTTACAAATGGAGAGTTGGTTTTATGTCTACTAGTAGGTAGGATGAGAAGAGTCGTATGACTTCTCACTCAAATTTCACAAAAAAAACCCAGAATTCAATCCTGGGCTTATCCTTCGTTACACTTTAAACTTTCTCACTTTGTTGCTTAGTTCTTCGGCTAAATTAGCCAGGGATGTTGAAGATGAGGTTACTTCCTCCATAGTGGCTAATTGTTCCTCAGAGGATGATGCTACTGCTAAGGTAGTTATTGCTGCTTTTTTTGAAATTGAGGCGACTTCCTCAATGACTGCATTTACTTGTTCGACACCAGCGGCCATTTCATCACTAATGGCAGAGACTTCTTGGATTTCTGAATGAACGTTTTCAACTGATTCCAATATTTTATCAAAAGTTTTTCCGGTATCCTCAACAAGTGTTAACCCTTTGTGGACTTCAGCAGCTCCAGTACCCATCACTTCAACAGCACGTGAAGTGCTCTTTTGAACAATTTCAATGAGCCTCGAAATTTTACTAGCAGATTCCTTAGATTGCTCAGCTAATTTTCGAACCTCATCAGCTACAATTGAGAAACCTCTTCCATGTTCACCGGCTCTTGCAGCTTCAATGGCTGCATTTAAAGCGAGGAGATTTGTTTGATCAGCAATACTTGTGATTACGGCAACAATCTCATTAATTTCTTTCGAGTTATGGTCTAGTGCATTGATTACGCCACCAGTTTCATTAGCCGATTGATAGATTGCTTCCATCTGTACCATGACTTGTTTAAGAAGTTCGTTTCCATCGTTCGCTTGTATAGTTGTTTCCTCAACCGATTTTGATACGACGGTCGTTGTTTCTACAACTCTCTGAATTCCAGTTGCTAAATGGCTAACCGCAGCTGCACATTCTGTTGTATTCCTACCTTGGATTTCAGAACCACTAGCTACTTCCTGTATTGCCTTAGCTACTTGGTTAGCAGAAGAGGTACTATGTTCAGCACTTGCCATTAGTTCCTCAGCTGCTGAGGCGACATGGTCAGTAGTTTTGCTAACATCGTGAATTAAATCTCGTAAACTCTCCCTCATCTTATTGAAGGATTGGGCCAACTGACCGATCTCATCCTTATTTTTTACCCGGACTTCGTCTATGGCGAGATTTCCAATCGCAATTTCTTCTGCTGCATGGGCAATTTGTTTTAGTGGATTAGAAATTAATCTACTAATATATAAAGCTATAGCAATGCCTAAAATCATTGCAACGATGCTAATAAGAATAACAATATTTCTAGTCTGATTTATATTTTGAGAAAGTCCGATGCTCGTAAAATGAAGTTGATTTTCTTCATAAGTTCGAATACGCTCACCAGCCTCGGTTATTCTTAGTGTAAGAATGGTCCCACGTTCTCGCATTACTTTTGTAATCTCATCGGTTTTATTTTGTTTTTTATAGGTTATGGCAAGGTCTGCTACCTCTTGGTAATCCTTTTCTAATTGAACTAATTCTTCGATCATTTTTCTTGAATTCTCTATGTCGGGCAAATTTAAATATTCCTGAGATTTTTCAGAGAACGTACTACGCCACTTATTTAACTGGTTAATATTATCATCACTTCCGTTAGCCAAGAAACTTCTCAATGCAATTTGTTGTTGAAGGATTGTTTTTTCTAACTCTGAAGCTAATCGAATTTTATGAAGCCGGTCGTCAATTGCCCCTGTATACTCCTGGTCAATGACATGAAACTCATAAATTGTTAATGTCGTAACAAGACTAAATAAGAGTAATACGGAAAAAAAGCCCAATAATAATTTCCTGCTGACATTTAATTTCATGGAAATTCCTCACTTATCAGTAGATATTTTTTGTTGTGAAGCTATGTCAACCTTAAAAAGCATAGTTTCCTGTCTGTGCAATTAAATAATATCGCATAAGATAAGTGCTTGTAAGATGTTATGATAAAATACTTATTTTTGTAACAAAGGTGGGGATTAATGGGAGTTAGCAAAGCGAAATGTTGCAGCTTAAACTAAAAAATACCAGACTAAATAGGTGGGGCTTAGCACGTTTTCAGTCGAAAGAGATAATTATTTCCCGGAAAAAGTTGGTTTATAGGTGGATAATTCGTTTAATACTCGAAAAATGAAATATTATGAATGAGGGGCATGACCTAACGCAAAATGATACGTAGGAATGAGAGTTTAGAATCTGACTTTATTATTACATATAAAATTTCTGAAGTCTTACATCACTGACATATACCTCAACGGGTATAAAAACCACTCCGAAAAACTGAAACTTTTCCGAACCCATTTCGTAAAAATAGTATTCGATTTATAATGGGAATAATAGGTAGACTAGAGGGAGGAACTGAGATGAGTTTATTGAAGAGGTTTCGAGATATTATGGCGAGCAACTTGAATGCGGTTATCGACAAGGCGGAAAATCCAGAGAAAATGCTTGAGCAGTATTTGAGAGAGCTCAACAGCGAGCTACGTAGTGCTAGGGCTGAAATGGCGACATTGGAGGCATCCGAACAACGAGCGAAGCGACAACTCGATGAGAATACGGCAGAGATGAGTAAATTTGAACGATATGCGCTACGTTCATTAGAGCTAGGAAATGAAGGAGATGCACGACAATTTTTAGAAAGAAAAGCACAGGTAGCACTAGAGGTGAACCGACTAAAACAGGCATATGAGCAGGCAGCTACCGATGCGCAAATGCTTAGGCAAATTAATGATAAGCTGCAAGAGGATCTCCGTCATTTGGAAGCTCGTAAAGTAGAGATAACTGGCAAGCTTGCTTCGGCAAAAGCGCAACAGAAAATCAACCATTTTCAATCATCGGCAGCGAAAATGGAAGACAAGGCAAATCGGGCCTTGTTTGAAGCAGAAGCTTTAGCAGAATTAAATTCACCAAATGATGAGCTAGATCGTTTGATGAGAGAATATACTCAAAATGAAAGTAAAGATGATATTGATAATGAATTAGAGGCTTTAAAGAAACGGTTAAATGGCAAGTAGTTAGGGAGGTGTAGAGAATGCTGATACATTATAAGTGCCCCGATTGTGGAGCTGATATGAAGTTTAGTAGTGATACGGGTAAGCTTGCTTGTGACAGTTGCGGCAGACAGGACAATATCGAGGAGTACCCGAAGGAATTTATTACTAATGAGTTTGTCGAGGGGGAAACGGCTGAGTATCAATGTAACAACTGTGGTGCGGTTGTGTTAAGTGATGGAGATACAGTCGCCACGAACTGTTGTTTTTGCGGTGCTGGTGTGGTGATGGGGGACCGTTTGTCAGGCAAGCTGGCCCCTACAAAGGTGATTCCATTTACGATTAGTAAAGATCGAGCGAAAGAAGCATTTAAAGCCTGGTGCCGGAAAGGCCGGCTGACGCCAAAAGGATTTATGACAGCCGACCGGATCCAAAGTGTCACGGGAATGTACGTCCCATTTTGGCTCTATGATTTGCGTAGCTTAGGTGCAGCAGATGCTACGTGTACGCGCGTGAGAACCTACAGCCAGGGCGATTACAATTATACAGAGACAAGTTTTTATGACGTTCATCGTAAGGTCGATCTGAAATACGTCAAGGTTCCTGTTGATGCTTCGGAAAAGATGGATGACGAATTAATGGATAAGCTTGAACCGTATGACTACCGTGAGCTAAAGGATTTTAATACGCCTTATCTTGCTGGTTACCTTGCGGAAAAATATAATTATGACGACAAACAGCTTTTTCCACGAGTGAAATCAAGAGTTGATGAATACGTTGATACTTACATTCGTTCGACGATTAAAGGGTACACAACGACACGAATTAAACATAAAGTAATAGATACAAAACCAACAAATGCCTATTATACGCTAATCCCAGTTTGGATGGTAAGCTACGATTATAACGGAAAGCTTCATATGTTTGCGATGAACGGGCAAACTGGAAAAATCGTTGGCAAGCCGCCAATCAGTTCTGGAAAAGTCGCAGCATGGTTTACCGGAGTTGCCGGTGGTACATTTGTCGTGATGAAGTCAATCGCCTGGATGATGGGAGGTGGCATCTAGTGAAAAAGTGGCTCTTATTTCTTCTCATTTTTTTATTGATACCTATTCAAACACTAGCATCCACCAATCAGAAAATTCATGATTTTGCAGAGCTTTTGTCCGCAGACGAAGTTAGAGAACTTGAAGCAATTGCAAATCAATATAGCAATGAAAGCCAAGTAGATATCGTCGTAATTACGACTAGGGGTACTGGCGGACGAGAAATTGAAATTTATATCGATGATTTTTATGAAGAAAGAAGATTAGGGTATAATCCTAGACATGGAGATGCGGTAATTTTAGCGATTGATATGCAAGCACGTGATATCATGGTCGCTAGTTATTCTGAGGCAAGAAAATATATTGATGACTACAGAGCCGAGATCATTCGTGATGAAATCACACCATATCTTTCTGAAGGTAATTTCTTTGAGGCATTTAAACAATTTATTGAGTTAACTAATCATTATATGGGAATTGAGCCCGAGGTGCAGTCCTCACCAACTCCGACGCCAAGCCCGGGTTACAGCAGTGATGTGAATTACAATCGAAATCATCAGCCTGCTGAAGACAATATCTTTTTCGAGCTATGGTTTCAGCTTTTGGCTTCAGTTGTTGTTGGCGGTGTGACCGTAGGGATTATGGGTTATTACTCAAGCGGCAGAAAAACAACCAATGCAAGGACGTATTTAGATGAGGGACGATCTGCAGTTACGGCAAGTCATGACCGATTTGTTCGAAAAACCGTGACGAAAACGAAGAAACCATCTAGTAACAACAAAGGTGGCGGTGGCGGTTTCGGCGGGGGTGGTGGTGGATTTACCGGTGGCGGCGGTCGTTCATTTAGCGGAAGTAAAGGGAAATTTTAATTAGTAGAGAGGAGAACGTCATGTTTTTTCGAAATCAATTTGCCAATGTAGTTGAATGGGAAGAATTTAGAGATGATATGATCTTTTGGAAATGGAGCAATAAAGAAATTAAGAAGGGTAGTAAGTTGATTATCCGAGCGGGGCAGGATGCAATATTTTTACATGGTGGTAAAATTGAGGGGATTTTTCGTGAAGAAGGTGATTACGACATCGACTCGCAAATCATCCCGTTTTTATCGACATTAAAAGGATTTAAGTTCGGTTTTAACAGTGGTATGCGCGCCGAAGTATTGTTTGTCAATACGAAGGAGTTTATCGTTAAATGGGGGACGCGTAACGCGATTAATATCCCGCATCCGCAGCTACCTGGAGGTATACCGATTAGAGCGAACGGAACATTTAATGTAAAAGTTAGTGATTATATTGCCTTAATTGATAAGATTGCTGGGATTAAGTCAAGTTACTATGTTGAAGATATTAGGCTCAGAATTACTTCGGTGTTAGATCAGCTGTTGATGAAGTGGATCACTAAAGAAGGTCGTGACATGTTTAACCTTCAGGCAAATGCATTTGCGATTTCTAACGGTATTCGTGAAGACCTTGATATGAGCGTATTGAACGATGGATTGTCGATCACAAAGTTTACGGTGATGAGCTTTAATTACCCGGAAGAAATTCAAAAGATGATTACGAAGTCGGCATCTCACTCAATGGTTGGTGATCTTGGTAAGTATCAGCAAATTGAAATGGTTAACGGCATGGCATCAGGCAAAGTCCAAGGTGGCGGCACTGCCTCCGATATGGCTGGGATGATGATGGGCATGAACATCGCCAATGAAATGATGAAGAATATGAACCAGAACAATCAGCAAAATCAGGGTCAACCTCAAGCGCCACAAGGGCAACCCCAACAGCAGCAGCCTCAAGCGGCACCTGCACCACAAGAAGGCAACAAATCAAGACCAAACTTCTGCCCGAATTGCGGCACGAAAACAGGCGAAGGCAACTTCTGCTCAAACTGTGGCCATAAGTTGGTGTAGAGGATTTGAAATGAAAGCCAGTTCATCTTGGGATGAACTGGTTTTTCGTTTGTGTTGGAACTGAGTAATTGGTAGTCGGATGAAATGATAGAATAAAAAGGCCAAATGGTAGAATAACTAGATCAAATGATAGAAAAAATTGCTGAAATGATAGAATAACTAAGACAAATGATAGAATAACTGATCCAAATGATAGAATAATTACTTCAAATGATAGAAAAACTACGACAAATGATAGAATAATTAACTCAGATGATAAAAACTACATCAAATGATAGAATAATCGCTTCAAATGATAGAAAAAGTTGATCAAATGATAGAAAAACTACATCAAATGCTAGAAAAACCACCTCAAAAGATGGAAAAGCCACCTCAAATGCTAGAAAAACCATTTCAAATAATCGAAAAGATCTATTTGTAGTGATTAAAACCTTTTTAAAGCTAAAAATTCTTTAAGAAAGTAGAAAAAAACTACAATTTATTCCCTCTAGGATGAGCTATATAGAAAATCTAAAACTCTTTCCCTCCTAAGTACCCCCCTTCTTCAATATAACTACTATAAAAATACTAGTAACCGTGGCATTCACACATTTCCCACAATTATCACATTAAATTACACAATTCACAGTAATTTCACAAGTAAATTTGGTGATGTCCGCTTATGATGAAGGAGAGGGGGTGGTAAGTAGTTACATACTCACCGCTTTACTTACCACCAAAAAGAAGCTAATGGGGGTGTATAGAGAATTATGAGAGAAGACGATAGGAGTGAAGAAAAAACAAAAAAGGTCTCTAGGTTAAAAAGAATATGGAACCGCTTACGACTTATAGATTGGAAAGATCCATTAAATAGGTGGAAGTTGTTATTTTTCCTAGTGCTAGCTTTTATCGGAATTGCTGGTGGTAGCTACGGTGCGATTGCTGCTACATCAACCAATACGTTTTGCGCTAGTTGTCATGAAATGTCTCCTGAGGCTGTTACCCATAAGGTAACATCACATAGTCAAGTGAAATGTGTCGACTGCCATATCGAGCCAGGGCTTGATAATAAGCTTATTTCCAAGATTGGAGCGATGAAAGAGTTATATCATCACGTTACTCGCACTGTTCCAAATCCAATTTATGCACACAAAAAGGTAGATGATGTTGTTTGTATTCAGTGCCATTCAGAGAATCGTATGATAACTGCTACTGGTGATTTAATTGTTAACCACGGAGAACATATCGAAGCAAACATCCCATGTTTAACATGTCATGCTGGAGTCGCTCATGCCAAAGTGGTTGAGCGAGGGCTGAATACTCACGAAGCTTATGATTACTGGATAGAAGAGAACGCGGATAAACTAGTTTCCGCCGCCTATACAAATCCAAATATGGGTACATGTATCGATTGCCATGAAAAGGTTAACCAAGGTTTGAAGCCTTGGGAAGATTTATCCTATGTTATGTCCTCCCCACCAACCACTCTTGAAGAAGGCCATAATGTGGAAAATTTAGAGACTACCTCAAACATTATTTTACAAGGGCTTGGCAAGCAGCAGGCAGATGTTGAACTATCAATGGATTGCTTGACCTGTCATTTAGAAGTAGCTACCCCACTTAATCATCAAAAAACGGGTTGGAATGAGAACCACGGGAATTATGCTCTCACCGATTTATCAAGCTGTTTAAACTGTCATGAAGAAGCAAAATGGATCAAGAGAGTTGCAGCTACAACTATCCATGAAGTGTTAGATCCTGGTCCAAAGCCAAACTTAGATTTCTATGTTCCAGATATATTTGTTGTAAAAAGTGAGTCGCGCAATAGTATCTTCTGTTATACCTGCCATACTGAAAGACCACCTGGACATGTAGATAGCGATGAGTGGTTGACTTCACATGCTGACAAGGCAAAAACAAAGGAACAGAAGCGAGAGTGCTATGTGTGTCACGATTATGAAAAAAATGAAAGTGAAACAGCACCAACAGATGTCTATTGTATGTACTGTCATCGTACTGGATTAAAAGAAGGGAAATGAGGTGTCTATAATGAAAGAAGGGCAGTCTCTTGCAAAAAAATTAAAAGTCATTAAGATGTTGACTGTTCTCATTCTAGTCATTGTAGGAGCAGCCTTCATCTTAAAAATTGGTGTTCATGCCACATCGACTTCTAGCTTTTGTGTCAATTGTCATAGCATGAAGCCACAGGTTTTAACTTGGGAAGCATCGTCGCATAGTCAAGTAGAATGCATTCAGTGTCATGTTCAACCTGGGGTAGAGAACATGGCAAAACAGAAGGTGGATGGAGTAAAGCAGCTATATAGTACCCTCACAGATAGCTTTATTGCTCCTATTCGGATGCCTAGTTTAATCCCAAACGAATCCTGTTTAACTTGTCACGATATGCTAACGAGAAACGTTTCGGCATCCGGTGATATTATTATCGACCATCAAGTTCATGAAGAGAAAGAAATTGCCTGTGTTACATGTCACGACGGAGTTGCCCATGGCAAGGTCTCTGAAAAAAGAGTGACATATAAGAGTGATTATGCCAAGTGGAACGGAATGCTAGCAAAGCGCTTTATGGAAGATACGAAATATACAAGACCTCAAATGGAAACGTGTATGAACTGCCATGAATTAAGAGGTGCACCACTAACTTGTGAAACGTGTCACAACTCATCGATGTTGCCGGAGGAGCATAAGACAAGTCAGTTTATCACGAAGGAACATATGCAACAAGCAAAAGAAGATATTTTATATTGTGATACTTGTCATTCTTATACGACAAATCAACAAGTTGAAAGTTTAAAGGGAAGCAGTAAAGCATATGTGAGTTACTTGTCTGGTGAAAAATCAATGGAAGTAAATGTTTCTGTTGAAGAGTATGCAAAGACAAATGATTACTGTAAGAACTGCCATGGCGAGCGCCCTGATAGTCATAATAGCAATCATTTTTTAAAAAATCATGGGATAGCCGCTTCGAAAGATCAAAATACATGCCTCACTTGCCATGACCACAGAGTAAATAGTGACTCACCGGTGACAAATGTAAGTTGTGCTTCATGTCACCCAAGCTCTCATCAGGGTCCATGGAAGAATAGGCATCCAGTCGAGATTAGACCTGACCAAAAGTTTGATCGCTCATGCTTACAATGTCATGTCGAGGCTACGTGTACAAGTTGCCACACATATGGCCGCACCAAAAATAATTAAGTATCCGAGAGGGGGATTATCATGGAAGAAAACGTAACACAAGTGGAGGAGAAACAGGTAAAGAAAAAACCAAAGACATTCTCAATCCTTCAAACCATCCTACTTTTACTTCTATCATTTGCGATTACCTCAGGAGGGGGATATGCACTCGGTCACTACTATTTTTGGAATGACCTTGACATGAAGCGAGTGAATGAACAACTAGATTTTTATAAAGAAAGGGTTAGGATTGACCCGTCCAATCATGAAAATAGAATTATTTTAGGTTATACCTACTTTTTAAAAGGGCAAAACAAAGAAGCAATTCGAGAGTTTCTGTGTGTACTTGACCAGGATGACAACTACTATGACGCTTACTACAATTTAGGTTTAGTTTACTTAGACGAAAAGCGATACAATGATGCACTATCAAATTTTCATAAAACAGTACAAATAGCACCAAGAGATTTCAAAGGGCATGTCCAAATGGGAGTTGTTTATAGACACTTAGGAATGTATGAGGAAGCGATGAACTCGTTAACTACTGCAAATCAATTAAGTCCTACAAACTCAGATATCATCTACCAAATAGGTTTAGTTGCCGAGGAAAAAGGCGATTACGAATTAGCGGTTGAAATTTTTAAAGATGCGCTTCAATTTGATCCACTATACGAGGAAGCACTAGTGGCGCTAAATCGTTTAGGAGATTACGATACGGGAATGGCGGGTGATTAATCATGAAAAGAATATATGTCTATATTGGTATGTTACTAATATCACTGACTACTACAGCTATGTTCGCCTTTACCTATATTAATCAAGCGAATGCGATACCACTAGGACTAAATAATATCGTTAATCCAACAGGAGCACCAGGTTTTACTCAACAGCTTTATGGAGATTTTTCGATGAACTTAGATAAACCGATGGATGTTACAAAGACAAATTCATTTATTTATGTCTCTGACACGAATAATAAACGAATCGTTGTCTTTGATTTATCTGGTTCCCCACTATTTTCATTTGGAGAAGCAGGAAATCTACCAGGACAATTCAATTTTCCGTAAGGGATCTCAACGGATAGTCAGGGGCATGTTTATGTAGCTGATCTGTATAATGGAACAATTTCCATTCATGATGAAAAGGGAGTATTTCTCGACTATTTCGCTTACCAATACAGTCAAGACAAAACCATCAGTTCACCCGGTGGCTTACGAATTATTGATGAAAAAGTATATGTAACAGATATCCAAGGAAATAAAGTGCTGGTCTTTAATTTAGAAGGAGAGCTTCTTCTTGAATTCGGTGAAGCGGGTAAAGGTGAAGGGAAATTTATCGCACCTAATGCGATTACTGCAGATAATGAAGGCAACATTTATGTCGTTGACACTGGAAACTCAAGGGTGCAGGTTTTTGATAGTGAAGGGAGCTTTATCAGAATTATTAATGGATCAAGTGATGGAACAGGAACTTCAGTGTTTGTAAACCCAAGGGGCATTGGTATAGATGGACGTGGAATTATCCATGTTGTTAGCAATTTAACCCATATGGTGTACGGCTTCACCAAAGAGGGAGAACAAACTTTTGTTTTAGGTTCTATGGGCGAAGGCAATGGTCAGTTCGGCTTACCAAATGGATTGTTTATTGATGATACGGACCAAGTGTATATCACGGACACGCTGAATTTACGAGTTTCGGTATTTAAGTAATTAAATTCGTTAAGTTGTTACGAAAAAATCTCCGACTATTAAGGGAGGTGATGGGGCCAAGGGGGAAAAACGATACTTAGAAAAATAAAAGAAAAAGAAAATTGGGGAGGGAAACGAGTTATGAAGAAAATAGGATTTAGTTTACTATTTTCGATGTTAGTTTTAGGGTACTTTGCAACTGCTACTTTTGCTACTAGTCAAAACATGACGCCTGATACTACCGTGGGTACTGTTAACGAAAATGCGAATAAAACAGGTGTTGGTGCAGACGCTGATGGACCAGTTATTGTAAGCACTGAGCTAGGAGAAGTGATCAAAAAAGCAGAAGTAATTAAAAGTGTTGATGGTCATAAGACACACGGTGATTATCAACACAACACAAACTCATGCGCAAGTTGTCACCAAACACATACTGCAAAAACTGGTAGTAGATTACTGTTCGCAGATAACAATTTTAAGACATGTGTGGCTTGTCATGACGGTACATTAGGTTTTTATAACGTATTTGAAACAGGAGAAAATGCTTCGCTAGATGGAGCAGGTACATTCGGTGGAAGTCATGCTGCTAGTGTTCACATGGCTAATGGTTCTTTAAAAGTTAATGCAGCACCTGGTGGAAGTCGTGCTACATCTGGTGTATGGGATGCATCTTTCACTTGTGCGAGTTGCCATGCTCCACACGGCTCTTATAGTGATCGCTTACTCCACAATAATCCAAATGGATTTGCGACAAATGCTCAAGTTACAGCTGGAAATAACACTTTCGGAAATTATTTACAAAACATACCGGTATCAACTACACAAGTTACTGGAATGCATTTACGTAAAATTGAATTAGATAAATTTGTTAAAGATGATCAAGGGAATGAAACGACTGAAAAAGCATTTAAATTTGAGCTTTTTAACGGTGCTAATAAAGTAAATGGACCATGGTTATATGGATACGCAAGTAACGGTGGACCACATTTTACTAGACTTCAAAACGGAATTCAAGCATCAATTACAAATGCTAATTCATCTAACTCTTTATACTATAATCTTAATGCTGGTGTTTATTTTAGTCTAGCAAATGGATATATCGAGACGAAAACAGTAGCAGGAAATACTGCTGTAAGTTCGATGACTCATGCTAGTATTGCTAGGCCTTATATCGTAAAACTAGATTTAGTAGAAGTCAAGGATATTGATGGTCTAAAAATATATAAAACAAACCAAGCAGCATTTTGGGATGGAGCTAACATTCCAGTAGAAAGAAGAGCTGAGTTTATCGCGGCAGGTTATAATACAAATCTTTCGACAGGTAGAACCACTAACATGGGCGTAGCGATGAGCACATATTGTGCAACTTGTCATACTGATTACTTTACATCAAGATCTAATAGTGGTCGGACTTATTTTGGCGATAACGGTATAGCGGCACAACGTCATAGTACTAACTCGGATCGCTTCACTTGTGTACGTTGCCATTATGCGCACGGAACAGATGCAGAAATAATGTTTGATGCAAAAGGAAATACGGTGAGCTCTTTAGTCACATCAGGAATGATGTCTAAAAAGGATGCGATTAACCATATTGCTGACGTCAATCCATCTTCAGCACTTAAAAAATATACTAACATGACTTCTTGTTGGGCTTGTCATTCAAACGCTTCTAGAGCAACTCCATTTAAAAATACTGACAAGCGTCAAGCGGCTGATGCCCAAAACCCAGCTGGTATGCCAATTGTAGGTGGGGTACAACGTTAGAGGTTTGCTAACATCTAGCTGCAACTAGATGCTAGCCGATAAGAATAAACTGCATACTAAAGTACGGTAAGTTTAGCTTACTGTACTTTAGTTCCTTCGATTATCAACAACTCTCTATTAAAAATATTACCTTGAAGGTTATTGAGTTGCAGTGAGAAATGTCACTGTAATTGTGTGAAAAATGTCACATGAATTATAAACATTGAAAATACCATAGCAAGACTATGTATCATAAAGATTTACGATTTTTATGGCATCTACAAATAAGACTTGTTAGCAAGTAACTACAGACATAAATTTTTTACTATCGGACAACAAAGGGTGATCACTATGCTTCAATGGATTAGGAAAAGGAATAGTATAAACATGTTAGTTTGTCTACTACTTGTAATGAACTCAATGACTATTCCTACTGTTACTATAGCAGTAGAAGATGGAAATCAAACCGAGAGAGATTTTTCGCTAACTGTCTCTATTGCTAACAACGGGTTATCCTTTAATGGTGCTATTGAAGTTAGTGGTACTATTATCGGTATAAACGGCGAGGAAATTCACTTAGCATTCTTACTGTTCCAGAACGGCTTACCATTAGATCAAAACAATCAGACGACAATTTCTATGGACGGACCATGGCAATATTCAATTGATGTCACAGATTATGAACCCGGAGAATACTCAATGGTGGTTAAATTTGAAAATTATCATTCAGAACCTACGTTTTTTACTATTCGTGAAAATGTAGTTGAGCTAGACAGTAATGATCTTCTCACAAACGTTGACCAAACAAACCCAATAGTTACAATCACTTCAGATTATTATTTAAACGAAGCTATCATCACAGGCACTAGTAGCGAGGATATTCATCATGGAGAATTACACTTAGAGATGTTGGGTGGTGACGAACAATTTGAGCCAATCACCTTTAACGCAGAAGAAGGGGAAAAGAGTTTCGCTATTCCTCTAACCATAACAGAGGGAGAATATCGTTTTGATCTAGTTGTTGCTGACCTTTCCGGAAATACGGCAGAAACCTCTGGTCAATTTATTGTTGATAAAACGAGACCTTTTATCTTGCCAGAAACCCTTTTTCCGGAGCCTAATATGACTCGAGTTCCCATATTTTCAGCCGACGACTCTCCATTAACAGTCTCCTTCAAAATTAGCGATAATCATGAATTACTTGAAGGTAGTATACCAACAGATGCTATCGAAATTTTTGATGTAGAAGGAGAGAAAGTACAGGGCTCCGTTTCGTTTAGTAGTGGCAGGATAACTTTTACCGCTAGTGAAGAGTGGCAGTATAACAGTAAATACTTTGTTGTTGTAAATCCACTTATTCAGGATCAAGCAGGTAACTTCATTCACCCGCGAAACTGGTCTTTTACTACAGAAACAAATACCGAGGTAGAAAGTCCACACGGTGGTTACTTAGCGAACACTAATACCTGCAAGACCTGTCATAATGTCCATACTGCACCAAGGCCTCTTTTAGAAGGCCCTGAACTAGAGTTGCTACATGGTCCGGAGAGTGAAATAGCGAAAATTAGTAACAAGAAGTTACCAGATGCAGTAAATGGCTACTGTATGGCCTGTCACGATGGCACAGTAGCTAGTCCTATGGATGACCATATCGGGCAGAAATCAGATCATAATAAGGAATTAATCAGAAAAGATGGATCTGTTGTTAGTCAATCCTGTGGAAGTTGCCATAATGTGCATCTAGAGTCTCATGAGGACAACACAAACTTATTAAAAGACCGTTTTTTTCATAATCATAATGATCCTGAAGTTGGCTTTGTTGATAGTAGTGAACAATTGTGTGAAACATGTCATGATACAGATCCTTTTGCTAAGATTGATAGTGACGTATCAGTTCCTGTCACCTATGAAGTCTTTCGCTATCGAGGTTGGAATACAATTTTGCCTGATGGAGGTAGCTTTGGTTCTTCAGAGGATTATCAACTATGTTTAAGATGTCATAATGAGGGGTATAGCCAACAGTATGAGGGTGTCGTTGATATTGAAAGTTCCTATCAAAATCCTGAATCAGGACACATCATTCGAAAACCTGAGGGAAGTGACTATTTAGCAGATGGTAGTTATCTAGATGGACATATGCCGTGTGCAGATTGTCATGAGACACATAGCTCTTCAAATGTAAAACTACTAAAGAAATTGTTTGGCCACAATGAACAGACGGAATATGTTCAAATAGATGATTGGACGAATGAGAGCGAAAGAGCCTTCTGCATGAACTGCCATAATAATAAGACAGAGTTATACGGAAGGGTTGTTTCTTTTAGAGAAGTAAATAAAGAAGGAAAACTGGTCCCAGAACATCTGCCCGGTAGTACGGAGTCCTGTGCAAATTGTCATGGAGGATTATCTGGAACATTTAGAGAAGCTGCACATTCACCCGCGAAAAAATAAAACTTTCATAAAATATATAAGAGATCGTCCTTTTCAGCAGTAGGTACTCAATCATGCCGAAAAGGACGATCTCCTAATTTTCAAGTATATTAAAGAGACTTTCTAACCACAAAAATAGGTTGTCCCAAAAACATGCTTTTGGGACAACCTATCTACTTACACATCAAACTGTTTAATTAAATCTTCTAAATCCTGAGTCAAAGAATTTAGGTCGGATACGGCCTTAGCAATTTCTTCAACGGAAGCATACGTTTCCTGGGTGAGCGAATTTGCTTGGTCAACACTTGCTGCGGATTGCTCAGAAATCTTAGATGTTTCACTAATGGAAGCCTCAACCTGGCTCGTACTAGCAGATAGTTCCTCAGCAATTGCTGAAACCTCTTGCATTTCTGAGGTAACTGCTTCGATTTCTTTGAGAATTTTCTCGAAGGATGCTTTCGCAATTTCTACAACTGTTTTTCCTTCTTCTACTTCTGATTGTGTTTTAGACATTTTTGTAATTGAGTTTTGAGAATCCTGTTGGATGCTTTGGATTAGACCTGTAATTTCTTCAGCAGATCCCTTTGATTCCTCGGCTAATTTTCTTACTTCACTTGCTACAACTGAAAACCCTCTACCATGCTCGCCAGCTCGAGCTGCTTCAATGCTAGCGTTTAAGGCTAATAGATTCGTTTGCTCAGCGATCCCGTTGATCACATTCACGATCTCGCCGATTTGGTTTGAACGTTGATCTAATTCAGAAATGACAGTTGCTGTTTCGTTAACTGAAGCAATAATGACATTCATTTTTTCAATCACGTTGTTGATCGCGTCTGCACCACTTCTAGCTGATTTTTCAGTTTCATATGAAGAATCTGCAATCGTAGACGTTGTTGCAGCGACTTTTTGAATTCCGATACTCATTTCTTCAACAGCTCTTGCTCCTTCTTCAGCACTCACTGTTAAACTATCAGAACCGGTTGAAACGATACTCATTACTTTCGACATTTCTTCCGTTGCACTATGTACTTGTTGGGAAGTTGCTTCTAATTCGGCTGATGAAGAGGATACTTGCTTGCTTAAACCGTTAATATTTTGAATGACAGCTTGCAGATTTCTGACCATATAGTTAATCGTTCTAGATAATTGGCCGATCTCATCGCGGCGGCTTTCATCTAGTTCTTTGATTAATAAATTACCTTCTGCAACACTACTTGTCACTTTAATAACATCTGAGATTGGTTTGGTGATTAATCTAGTGATAACTAAGGTAAGAGCTACACCAATGAGGACAGAGACTGCTAGAATCGTATACAAAGCATTAATAGCGGATTGTACAGTGGCTTGACCAGCATTAATCGTAACAATGATACCATTTCCAATTTCTTTACCAGTTTCGTCTAGCCCCAGATTATTAATGACAGCCGACGTATCAGACTTGATACGATCGAAATCATTATTAATCGTTTGAATTTCACCTAACAAGAAGAACAAACCTAGTACGAATGTAAGAATTACCGCAGAAAACCCGACGATAATCTTATATCGTATCTTTAAATTTTTCATGACCACACCCCGTTGAATTTATTTTACTTAGACAGTTTATTACAAATTACGACAAAAGTATACACTATTTGGATAAAGGATTGAATACTAGCTGTAAGTTAACAATATTGTAAAAATTAATGTAGAATCGAAAGGGAGACACCCTCGCGCCTCCCTTAACCAACCTAACCCATCTGTATTGGCTCAACATTTCGCTCAACCACGCGCGCTCCAACCTTGCTCACTAAGAAGCCGCCATTTGATACAAACGCTTGCTGTGCAACGACTAAATCCATGACCGCCGTAACCTTTGCTGGATCGACTGGCTCAATTGGGTCATCCAATGAAATCGTTACATTTCTGCCAATTTCATTTTTGAAAATCAATTCAATTTTCTTTGCCATTTTGTTCACCTCCGTTCTTTAACTAACCTGTTTTTCCGTTTTTGCAGTAGGAATAATCAAACGCTTAATTAAGAGACTGCGTATTGATTAGTACGTGTCACGATCTCTGCTGTGTGTACCTGCAGTGATAGCAACGCTTCAGCCGTTGTGCGAAGTTGTGCATCTGTGGCCGTGTTGTTAACGTTCGAGAAGTTCTTCGTTTTGAAAATTTCTTTTCCCTCCTCGTTGTAGCCAGCAAGCAAATGCAACGTCAACCGCGATTGTAAAATGTTTGCGCTCATCTCATCACCCCCTTCACCCTATACATACAAGTCACAAGCCAAATGGGTGGGGAGATGCAGCTTTAATTTTTTGATAGCCTCAAACCGCCACGATTTTACGGTATTGACCGAGACATTCTGCTCCTTGGCAATTTGGCTCGGACCTTTACCAAACTCAAGATACTCAATGAGCCAAAACTTCTCTCTTTCTGATAAAAAAGGGAGAACGGGTCGTAATGAAATTGTCACCCAAGTAGCTGGTACTCCCGCAGCAATCTCTTCAATTAATGTAGGTTCGGAAATTCTCGCATAGTAACTGCGTTCCTTGTGCAAAAAATTGAGCATTCGTCCACGGATATATTTTTTCAGATAGCTAGGAAAGTAACCTTTGCCTTCCACATAATTTCTACTCGCATCCCACATCGCCAGTAAGCCAATCTGGTACAACTCCTCTGAATATTGGTGAGCTTGTAGTACTTTGATTTGCTTCTTAATAATTGGTTCAAATCTTTCGACTAACTCCTCGAACTCCATTTACCAAAACACTCCGGCGGAAAGCGCGCCTTCCAAATATTCCGCGGTTACCCCTATTATTGCGATTTCGGTATGGAGTGTCATACCGCCAAAGTTCAAGTGTGAGGGTTCAAACTTGAATGTTTTGACTAGGTGAAAATGAAAGTTTTGGTCGGTCAATCTTTCATTATGCTATGAATTTTCTCCCCACCGCTTTTTTGGCTAAGGAGTATCTATAGTTGAAAGGGGAGTTCAAAAAAATGATAAATGGACAAATCGAAAAGTTTATGAAGTATTCGCAGTTTCAAAGTGTGGAGGAGTTTAATAGCCACTTAAAACAGTGGCTAGATGAAGTTGGACACAAATTTTCGAAAAGTGAAAGAATGGCGCTAAAATTTCTAAGCCGTTATGCCGTAAAGGTAGTCGGGGTCGCCAATGTAAAGATTGGGACAGTCTTAAAGACAATTCATGAGGAATACAACGGAAACGGCATTTCGAGGTCAACGATGAAACGGATGATTATCAAAGCGAAGCAGGTCGGAATGATCGTCACTCATGAGCTGTCCCGAGAAAACGGCGCTCAATCTAGTAACTTATATGTCTTTATGCGTCGTCCTGAACCACCTAAGCCGGAACAATTGGACCACCCTAATAAAACGATTCACTTAGAAACTAATACAATAAAAGAATTAGAGAATCGTAAGGAACTCGACCACACCTACACTAGTGAAAAAGTCCCGGTACCTTTTGTGAAATTAGTGAAATGCTTTTTTGATAGTTTTCAAAAGATAGAAGAGTACTGGAGGATGACCGAACTTGCAGCTTACAAGTATGTACTTGAAGGCAACCGTGAGCTGATGCTAGAAGTCGCGATTATGTCATTTAAACAAACGATCCGAAAAATGAAACGGAGCCATGTGAAAAAGCCGGTTGCTTACTATTACGCGGTTGTCATGAGCAAATTTGAGGAGGCGTTTCAGCGTGAGCTAGATGAAATCGACGAGGAAGGGACTCATTACGTCAGTAGAGGGAGATCATTTTTGAATGGTACCTAGAGGAGCGGTGTCCTTTGACCCCTGAGCGGACGTACGTTCCGTTATTTGCCTGAAAAACGCACTTTTTAAAATTTCGCGGCCACCAGGGACGTTATTTTGCTAGAATCGCCTCAAAAGTCTATGAAAATCACTAAATAGCGGAATGTATGGCCGCGAAATCTCAAAACTAAGGCATTTTCGTAAAATAACGGATCTGGTGTCCGCAAGGTTGCTGTATAATCTATTAGAACGAATGTGGTATAGTAAAACTAAATAAAACAAACCTCAAAAGGACTTATTATGAACAAATATCTCTCTTGGACGGTGGTCATTCTATGGATGGCTCTCATCTTTTATTTATCACATCAACCTGCTTCTGAATCTAGCGAACTGAGCACAGGAATTACAGACATTCTCTTAAGTCTATTTCCTTTTGTAAATTTGGACGCTGAACACCTTGGCTTTTTTATCCGAAAAGGTGCGCATTTTTTTGCCTATTTTATCCTTGGCTGGCTTCTTATGCTTGCATTTCGTGTGAAAGCTCCAAAGCCATATAAAAAACTTACAATAGCTTTTCTCATCTGTGTTGCTTATGCGATATCTGATGAAATTCATCAATTATATGTACCAGGGCGAAGTGGTGAGGTAAGGGATGTACTGATTGATTCAGCAGGGGCAATGTGTGGAATCCTCTTATATCTCTTGTTTGTTAGGAAGCGTTCATTGTTTCGTAGAAAGACGCAATAATTGATAGTAAAGTTTGAGAAACTACCATCTAGTGGAGAGTGAGATCATTGATTAATATAAGCAGTCGATCCGTACTAATGAAGTGGTATGAAGAAAAACACCAGATAGAAATAACTGTGAATTATGACGAGCTTATTAGTTACTATCGCTCAAATACAAGTAGCACTAAAGACTTTTATACAACTGACAGTGTTTTTAGTTGTATCAACGGTTTTATAAAGGTCAAACCGGAGTTGTATATTAAATTCTCAATAGGTGTAAAACCAAAGAAGATGATCGCGACAGATTTACCAAAAGATAGTTATCAAATAGAGATAAATAGGAAAAATAAACATGCAGTAATTAGTGTGTTTCCAACCCAATCATTCATAGAGCTATTGACTAGAGAAGATCAACTGCAATTGACGGCAGCTTTACGTTCCCAGGAACTATACGGTGTTCATTACGATCTTATTGTATCCAGCAAGCCTTTTAGAAAAACTTCGAACCATAAGAATGTTCAGGAACTAATAGCTCGAGACTTAATTGAAGCAGACCGTTTTTCTTATGGAATTAGCCCAAATACCGACTCTACTAGACATAAAAATGAATACTTTTCTGGTACAGGAAGTAACATTGGTAGAAGAAAATCAAGGTAAGTAGAAATCACCTGACTGACACAGGTGATTTTTTTGTTGCAGTTTAAGAAAGTATATAATTCAACGTAAAAATTGTCTAGCTCCAGTCGCCATCGGCTCGAGGTCAAATAACCTGACCAAGGAAAAAGTGATCTTCCTTTTTCCCTAGATTAAAAGTGAAAGAGCACACTTTTTATCGGTCAGAACATTTGCTTGTCGCCGATAGGCGGGCGCCTTGCGCTTTTCTTATTCCATAGTGTTCGATCTTAGCCCGGTGTCTAAAGCGAGATGCCAGACAGTGTGTTTTGTGATGTGCCGTTTGGGTATAACTTGTTTTCTTTTGGAATAGTAATAAATTGTTTTAGAATAACAGTAATATAGACCATATTTCACTTTACCAGTCTCAATATCTTTTTTATAATATTAATAATTATCTGAAAACAACTAGCGCCATTGAAGGACAACTTACCTGTTAGTAGCTTGAATGCTTTTAATGAAAGACTTATTTTAAGAGATTTTAAGCTATTGTAACAAAAATGCTTCGTTTATCATTCATTGTTGATTACTCAGGTTAGAGGTGACAACGAAAACAGTTTATTGAAAAAATGAGATGTTCTAGTGGTCAAAATAGGCATGTAGAAGATGAAATTTTTCAATACAAAAAGGAGTTGGATTTCAATAGAATGAATATAGAGTTAAAAACGAAGATTGAATATGGGAAGATTATTGCTTTAAATCGTTTGAAAAAGGGTCTTACTCAAGATGAGTTAGCTAGGGGAATATGTTCCATCACGTATTTAAGTAAGCTTGAAAACGGTAAGTTGGATCAGCCTAATCTAGAAACAATTAATCTTTTGCTAGAAAGACTTGAGATTACTATTAGTGCTTTAAATGATCTTCAAAAAGAAATGAAAGCCGTTATTAGTGCGCTCTACAATTGCATTAATGAGAAAAATGTTAGCTTAGCAGAGCAAAAATGGCAGCGATTAAGTGAGGATATTAAAAAAAGTGATGACCCTAGTCTCTATGTATATTATTTACTAATTACATTTCGTTATTTCTTGAGTAAGGATGATCTGGAAAGTGCAAGGAGCGTTCGTAAAGAGATTGTCTTATTGTTTAAAACATTAACAAATCCCCAATTATTCTACTACCATTATTTCAATGGCATCTATCACTGCTTAGACCAAAAGTTTCTGGATGGGATCCAAAGTTTTCAAGATGCGTTATCGCTTCAGGATAAACTACCTTTTGAGGATCCTTACCTCATGTACCATACAGCTTTGGCGTACAGTAACATTCACAATCCTGCTCTTGCACTACAATTTGCCCTTGATGTATTACACATCTTTGAGAAACAGTTGAATTATTTACGAGTCGTTGATTGCCATATTATTATTGGCATTAATTATACTCGGATTAAACAGTTTGATCGGGCATTAGAGCACTATCATAATGTGTTAAAAGTCGTTAGTCAATTTAAGCAACAGGATTTAATTGCAATGGTTTACCATAACATTGGCTTTTTATATTCTGAAAAAAAGGAAAGTCAGCTAGCAATTGAATACTATTTGAAAAGTCTTGAGTTAAAAGAGGAAAATACATCTGTTTATTTAAATACTGTCTATTTTTTAGCAAATGAGCTAATTAAGGAAAAGGCATTTGAGCAAGCAAGGGATTGGATTGATACAAGCTTAAAGTTAACGAAAATGCACTCGACATACTCAATCAAACTGAAGTTATTGGCGTATTCAATATCAGAAACTAGTAGTGAGTATAAGCTGTTCTTAGAGGAGGAAGCCATTCCTTTTTATAAAGACAAGAACGATTATCATAACTTGTATATCTGCTACGAATTATTAGGGGATTTATACTCTCAGGAGTTTAAATATAAAGCTAGCAGTAAATATTACAAGCTAGCATTATCTGTAAAAAAATAAAATAAGAGGAGTTGTTTTTCATGAAAAAAGTAGTAATGGGGTTAGGGATTTTTACTCTTGTAGGAGCAATTGCTTTCTCGGCTACTGCCCTTGCAGAAGAGCATCCGAAGTTTAACTCAGCACCTGGAGTAGAAGAAGAGCATCCAAAATTCAATTCAGAGCCAGGAACAGACGAAGAGCACCCGAAATTCAACTCAGAGCCAGGAACAGACGAAGAGCATCCAAAATTCAACTCAGAGCCAGGAACAGATGAGGAGCATCCGAAATTCAACTCAGAACCAGGTGTTGACGAGGAGCATCCAAAATTTAATTAATACATAAAAATCCCTTACAAGATTGTAAGGGATTTTTGCATGAGCACTTTAGTAAGCTGCTCTCATAGCGTCAACTAAACCATTTCCAAAAAGTGTTGCATTTCCGAGAGGTGTCGCTGTATCAATTAATCGTTGTCTAATTTGAACGTTTGTTGCCCATGGGTACTGAGCTTTTACAAGAGCTGCCACTGCTGCTACATGTGGTGCAGCCATTGATGTGCCATTAAGGCTCGTGTAACCATTGTTAAGGTAAGTACTTTGCACACTTACTCCAGGTGCCATTAACTCTAATTGTGTTCCGTATGTTGAGAATGAAGCACGTTGATTGCTAGAATTTACAGCCCCTACTGCAATAACAGAATTATATCTAGCAGGGAATTGAATGCCGTTAGCACCAGTGTTACCTGCGGCAGCAACTAACAATACACCTCTATTATAGGCGTTATCTGCAGCTTGTTGTAAAGCTGTAGATCCTGTTGCCCCACCTAAACTCATGTTTACGATGTCCATATTATTTGTAACTGCCCATTCAATCCCTCTAGCGATAGCACTTAACGAGCCACTACCATTTCTGTCTAGTACTTTTACAGCATATAAATTAACCGAAGGAGCTACTCCTAGTACCCCGTAGCTATTGTTAAGAGCTGCAATTGTTCCTGCAACGTGTGTACCGTGACCGTTATAGTCCTGGTAACTAGGCTCAGAGCTGATAAAGCTGACACCACCTGAAATTCTTAAATCTGTATGACTAGCAATCCCAGTATCTAGTACAGCTACTCTAACACCTGATCCGTAGTTACCCCAAGAATGTACTGTATTTGCTCTAATATGTGAGATACCCCAAGGAGTTGTTTGAGCTGCGGCTTCTACCGGAGCATCTTCTTCAATAAATGCGATATTTGGGTTTTTTGCTAATGCCTCTGCAGCCTTTTTAGGGAGTGTAACATGAATTACAGGCATATACTCATATTCGTGATGAACTTCTCCACCAACGCTTGTTATTTCACTGTCAATTATTTCACTAGCGATTGATACTTCACTAGCGTCAGATTTTTCATGAAATCCAATTAAGTAATCTTGCTTTTCAACCCCTTTGCCATTACCTTTCCCGTTTCCGTTGCCATTTCCATTGCCATTCCCGTTTGCACTTACTGATGCTGTGGAGAACACCATCGCAAATACAATAATAAAACTAAGCAACATTCCAAACAGTTTTGACCTCATGTTTTTGCCTCCCTAATTTTTTTTATCCAGTGTCTCACTGGATCTAATAAAATCGTAACACACTCCGAAGAGTATTTTTATTGAGAAAGTAGAGAAAAAAGGTATGTTAAATAGGCTTTTGTGAAATCGACTTTTTCAATATTCAGGCAAAAAAAACACAGCATCATTATGCCGTGTATTGTGGTCAATTTCAGTTCATGTGGTTGTATCAAACGGTTTGGGTTTTCTACAATCATTTGCTTTTATTGTTATTCGCTTAGGGGCAAAAACCTTTGTTGCTCTAGGAGAGCGAGGTTTAATCTTAAATAATCCTTCTTGAGAGTTTATTCAGTTTATGACTAACTGGACGCTGTAATTTATTCAATTCTTGTTTTCTTGTAAATTTAAGTAAGTTTACGAAATCTTCCGATGATAAGCTTTGCTCGAAAGCTTTGGAAATGACAATGTCTAACTGAGAGTCATAGGTTTGTTGGGAACCTTCATAAATGAAAGTGTCCGCTGATACACCTAAAACTGAAGAGACCCGATCAAGAAATTCAAAGCTAGGGTACATGAAATGATTTTCCTCAATAGATTGAAGATAATTCTCATCTACACCTGCGAGCTTAGCTAAATTCGCTATTGTTAAGTCCTTTTTTATACGTAGTTCTTTTATTGTATCACCGATCATGAGTGTTCCCACCTTTTATTTGGTATTTTGCCAACGTTCAATATAGTTCTATACGTATTAGCTTTCATTTTTGAGAGGGGAAGTGGAAAATAATTATTGAGGATTTTTTATAACGATACATCTCAACATCGATACGTATTGGCGATAACAGTAATTGATTATATTAAAAATGACCTAATATATTCATATCGAAATTCCAACCAATTAATTAATGCAATTACTGCAACTAGTTATCGTTTAGGTTGTTTCAGTTTGGGAAAAAATAGATGTAACAATTCTCAAAGGACGTTTCTGAATGACTCAAATTCCGCTAGCAAAAATAATTTATGAAATAAACAAATTGAACTATACGGGTCTACAAACAAATTCAAATACGGTTGAGCTGGGAAATGTATTTGTGGCTATTACCGGAACATCAGTGGATGGTCACGTGTTCATAAAGGATGCGATTCAAAAAGGTGCGTGTGCAGTTATCGGTGAAAAACCAATGACAGGCCTAGCAGTTCCCTATTTTCAAGTTGCAAATAGCCGTCAGGTCATTGCTGAGTTAGCTGCGAATTATTATGGGAGACCTGCTAGCAAGCACAAGGTAATAGCAATTACAGGCACGAACGGGAAAACAACTACCTCTCATATGATCAGGCATATCTTGAATGACGTAGGTGAAAGTTGTTCATTAATTGGAACAGTGGAATTTAATATTAATGGTAGGAGCATAAAATCAAGCCATACTACTCCTGATGCCCTAGAACTGCAAAGGTTATTAATGGATAGCAACGATCGCTATTTTGTTATGGAAGCATCTTCACATGGAATTGATCAGCATAGGCTGACGGGAACACCAATAGACTATGGACTATTTACAAATTTAAGTCATGATCATCTTGATTATCATGGGTCTATGGAAAGCTATTTTCGTGTGAAAACGTCGCTCTTTGATTTACTACAACACGATGGCGAGGCGATCATCGGTCAGTATACATCATGGGGAATAGAACTAGGGAAGCTTTTGGGACAACGGCAGAAAAAAGTATTTTCAGTTGGTGAGTTGGAGTCAGATGATGTTCAATTACTCTCCTATAAAGGATCTGAAGTTCTAATTCGGGATGGTGCAGCACAGGTGAACCTTTCTGTACCCTTACCAGGTTTACATAATGTTCGGAATACATTACAGGCGTATTTACTTGCGAAGAGATTAGGTCTACCAGCAGGAGATATTGCTAAGGCGATTCATACTTTCCCGGGTGTAGCCGGTCGCTTTGAGCAGTACCAAGATGAAGTGAAGGCAAATTTTATCATTGATTATGCACATAGCCCGGATTCGATTAGTTATTGCTTACAAACTGTAAAGCAAGTAACAACCGGTAAGATTGTTCATGTTTTTGGTTTTCGAGGTCGACGTGATCATGAAAAGAGATTGCCTATGCTCGAGGCATCAGTTGAATTTAGTGACGAAGTGATTCTTACCTTAGACGATTTAAATGGTGAGAGTGTAGACCAGATGACAAGCACAATACACGAATTAATTGAACGAGTAGGGAAAGGGAAGTGTAAGGTTATTTTAGACCGAACAGAAGCTATTATGCATGCTTGGGATATGAGTAGTAAGGAAGATACAGTTTTAATTACAGGTAAAGGACCCGAGGGCTACCAACAACCATTTTTGATACCTAGTAAAACGGATAGGGAAACGATTGAGTATATAAAGAGGTCAGCGAAGAATAATGGCTAGCTCAATTTCAGAGTTAGCCACCTATCTTCTATGTACATGTCTTTTTGTTGGATTTAGTTTTTCAAAAGAGTTTAATAAATTGTCAAGCTCTTGGCTACACTTAACCGTTACTTCAGATGAAAATCCGTATTTTAAGGTTTTGCTAACTAACTCTCTTCGTTTTTTTTCAATTTCGATTTCAATTTCTACTTGAGTATTCAACATCTGCGATTTCTCCTGTGAAAAAAGGGTTATTGATATATTATCCTATATTTTTACGATTATCTATTCCAATATTTATGGACAATCTGTGACAAAAAAATAGTTTTTTCTCCCCATAATACCTAGAAAATACATATGAGTGTCTGAAAAATACAAGTGGTATTTGCCAAGGACAAAAAATTGCCCAACACCATTAAATGGTATTGGGCAATTCATCCTTTAATCAATACTAATAATTTTCAAATTGCTTCTGAACACCTCAGTGTCAATTGGTTCAGGAGTTTGTTCATCAACCTCGGCAGAAATTTGCGTGGGTTCACTTTCTTGAACTTGATTACTACTATCAGTAGGTTCACCATTTAAAAGAAATAAACCAAGGGCGCCAAGTACGAGAAATACTCCTACAATACTTGCAAAACTGATCATAATATTTTTTAGCATAGGGTATCTATCACCTTACTTTACATTATGGTTAATTGTTTCAATTAATGAACCTCTTTCATAGGATGAGAAGGCTTCTATTTTTATATTATCGCCTCGTTTCACTCCTGGAACAGCTAGCTCATAAACGTTATTGCCTTGATAATGCATATTTCTACCATTTACTTTAACCACGGCTACAAAGTTACTCGTCCGAACGGTAATATTGGATACCATGGAATTCACATCAACCTTAATATTTGTAAGGTGTACAGGCTTTTGCTCTGTTTGACGTTGAGTTGAATTTGTACTCTGTTGCTTTGTACTTGGAGCGGTAGCAGGCTGATTTGTAGCAGGTCTGCTAGAACTGTTGTTAGTTGGAGCAGGATTGCTATTTGCCTGATTTGTTGCTTGTTTAGGTTGTTGCTCCGTTCTTGTCGATGGCACCGGAGAAGTTGTTCTGTTTCTCTGGCGTTCTTCTTTAACCTCTTCAATAATAAAAGGCATTTTTATTCCTGGTGACAAAACTTCATTTTCGAGAGATGCTACGTTCTCAATATATAGTACATATTCCAGTTCTGGGACATACATTTGGTCAGGTGTCACGGAGATACTTTTTCCATCTGCCGAAAGACTTACCGTTACACCAAGACTCCGATTAAAGGAGTTTTTTACAGAGACAGTTGTATCATTTACTGTGCTTGGATCTAATGCCTCATTAAAGGTTATCGTCCAGACCTTGTAGATGTCACTTGCTATCCTTTGTTCAAGAACTTCATGGGTGTTTTCTGCTAGGGAAGCAGGCATAGTAGAAAACACCAGCAGAAGAATCATGACTATTTTTATACTGTTCTTCATTGGCTTTAATCCAATTTAAATTCTGCGTCGATATCTTGTATTCTATGTTCTACTAATAAATCAGTAAAGACATTTCTACCAGCTAATAAATCGTATAATGTATACTTTTTCCCTGATGTCTTGTACGTAAACTTTTGATTAATCCTAAAGATGTTACTGCTTCCTTCTGGAACTTTAAAATTCATGATTTCGAGTGTTTCGTTATTTACACTGATTACTTCAATACGAATATCAAAATTATCATTTAAGCCTGCATAACCAATTTCAAACTTCTTTTTTGTACCGTCAATTGAAAACGGCTGATTAATTGTTCTCCGGTTTCCGTTTACGAACATATTGATGAAGCTTACATCTTCTCCATCTGTTAGGATATCTACGTTGGTAATTGAGATATCTGTTTCAGCTAACGAGTTTCCTTTTTTGTGGATAACTTCGACTTGCTCAATATACTTCTGCGGTGCATTTACAGTAATTTCCCTTGTAGACTTAAAATCTAGGTAGTTTTCAGCGATGTTATTTTCATTTAATAGAAACTCCTTAAAGTTAAAAACAAATACATTAGCGAAGACATTTGTTGGTAGTAATAAGGCTGTTACAATGACTGTTGATAGTAGTATTGTAATAAGTTGTTTTTTCCTCATCTTCAATTGTTCATCCTTTCATGTTCATTCGTTATTTTTCTCTTATATCGACATTTTTTGCTAAATAGTTAAGCAAAAAAAGCAATTTAAGTGAAAAAAAACAAGCACATGCTTTCGCAAGATGCTTGTTTAAATCTCTTAGTTTAACGTAATTGTTTGATTTGCGGAAGATAAACCGTTTATCGTTGCGTTTACTCCGTCAGCAATTGATAACACAAATACTCGATAGGTTACATTGCTGGTGATAAGGTTACCTCTTACATCGGTGCTTGTTGCGTCTAACGTGACTACGTGATTGCCACCGATTTTATTAACTCTTGTAAAATACTCTTTTGGTACTAGATTTGCAGAAGCTAGCGTAAAAGTACTTGCCTCTGCTTCAGGGACAACCATGACTGCATAGTAGGCTATGCTTGCTTCATTTACTGGTTTAGAAAAACTTATTCGCATATCTCGGCCATTCCCGTGGTTAGCGATATCTGAAGCGGTAATATTAGAAACGCTCCCAGCAAACGGATTTGATAATGTAATCGGTGCTGAAGGATTAGATAGCGCATTAGACGAAGCCGCATTTGAAACACTTAACACATAGACTCTGTATTCAATATCGGGCTTAATTAGTTCACCTTGTACATCGCGTGCGGTTGAACTTAATCTTTGCACGATGTTGCCGCCTGTTTTGGCCACTGCTGTATAGTTACCGACTGGTACTGCATTTGCTTGAGCTAAGTCGAAAGCTTGGTTAGATTTTACTACCATAATTCGATACTCAGCGATTGCAGCCTCATTCCCAATTCTGACAAATCGGACTTCAAGATCACTTCCATCAGCGGCGTTTGCGATATCGTGAGCAGTTACACTAATAACTGCCTGTGCACTAGAATTGACTCTTAGTGTAATAGCTCCAGAAGCCCCTGATAATGAATTGTTCCGACTATTTCCACCATTTGAGACAGATAGAACATAAACGCGGTATTCAACACCTTCTCTGATGAGGGCGCCAAACGCATCTCTTGTTCCAGCGGTTAGTGTTCTTGACAAGTTAGCACCAGTCTTTGGAACAACGGTGTAATTAGAGGCAGGAACATTGTTGGCATCAGCTAAGGAAAAGCCGCCTGCTTGGGCAGATTTAACAACGATAATGCGATACTCCGATAAAGCAGACTCATCTGAGATTCTATTGAATGTTACTTGTAAATCTCGACCGTCGCCATGATCACTAATATCATAGACTCGCAAACTAGTGGCAGAGGCCGGCCTGAAATTATCCGTTAACGATATAGTCTGAGAAGGTGACGATAATGAGTTTGTAAAACCATTAGCGGCTCCTCCGACTGAAAGGACAAACAAACGATAGTTTAGATTGGAACGGACAAGATTCCCGTTAACATCTCTAGTTGTTGAAGAGAGGGCTACTGTTCGATCCTGGCCTGTTTTTGAAACAGTCGTAAAGTTTGCTCTAGCAACGTTATTGGCTTTCTGCAGTGTAAAGCCATTTACTTCATTAGCGGGCACTACCATGACGCGATATTCGGCAACTCGAATTTCTTGGATAGGTATTTTAAAGGTAACTTCAAGATCACGTCCATCGCCATGGTCTGAGATATCTGCAACAGTTACGTTCGTTGCTCTGATATCGTTTGGTCTACTAGTTGGTGTAATTTGTGGAGATGGAGCCGATAACGAACTACCAAATCCCATACTTGCATTACCAACGGCTAGGATGTAGACACGGTAAGTAGCGCCTTCCAAAATCGGACGACCTTTATAGTCTCTCGTACTGGTGAGATTTTGCACGAGATTTGCCCCTGTTTTAAAAATGGTCGTGTAATTACCACCTGTGACTTCTTTGGCTGCAGATAAATCAAATGAAGCAATTTCATTATTTGGTACGACTATAGCTCGGTAATACAAGAGGCTATTTTCGTCTGCAAGCCTATTAAAACTTACTTCAAGGTCACGTCCATCACCATAATCGAAAACGTCTCTAACGGTTACATTTGTGACTTGAGCGACACGATTAGGTAACGTAAGAGTGATAGGCGTGCTTTTTGCTAAATGGTGATCTGGTCCAGTACCATTGCCAACCTGTAACACAAAAGCAGTGTAGTTAATATCGTTTTCTAGTAATGCCCCGTCTGTATCACGGGTAGAAGAGGTTAAAACTTGGCGCGCGTCTTGGCCAGTTTTAGGAACCACCGTATAGTTACTAGAAGGTACACTTAATGCAGTATTTAGATTAAAATTGGCTGCCTGGGAGGTTTTTACCAACATGATTCGGTATTCGCCAACTAAGGTTTCGTTTTCGGCTTTTCTAAAGCTAATTTCAAGATCACGTCCATCACCAAAATTGGCAACATCTCTTGCAGTTACTGCTGAAACTGGAACCTGAGCTCTTGTCACTCGCACTTCTCGTTTTGTTCCATCGTAAAATACACGATCACCTAATGCTTCACTGACAAAGCGAACCGGTACGAGAGTTCTACCATTAACAACTTGAGAAGGAACATCAAGCGTAACTTGTTTGTTGTTAACTAATGCTTGATTAAATCCAATGTAGAGTACGATTCTCGTATTTCCACGTGTGGCAGTTATTTTTCTAGTTCCTTCTTCATATTCAACCTTGGCATTAAGCGCTTCAAAAATAGCCCTTAATGGAACTAAAGTTCTCCCATTTCTGATTATTGGTGGCTGATCTGTCTTAATTTCCACTCCGTTCACAAGCACTTTAATGGTGCTATTGTTCGCATAGGCAAGATTAGGAAATGCTGATGAAATGAGTAAGATAAGTATCAAAGATGTAATGACATATTTTTTCACTGTAATTTTTTCCTCCTACCAATATTTGCTCTTATATATAATTTCGACAAATGAACCAAATTGTTTACAGTAAATTTCAATGTAAGGCGTTTTTTTACTAGTTCACAGAGTAGTAGAAGTGCCGTGAAACCGTAAAAAAACCAGTGGTAACAGCCACTGGTTTCCATATATTTTATGAATAATTAATTTCTTCTTTATGTAGCAACAATCGTTCAATCTCTTTTACTAGATCTTTGGATGTTAATGAATGGTTGCTATCTCCTAATTTTTGTATTTCTTTAAGGACTACTAACAGTTTTTCTTGACTAATCTGTACGCCCATTGCGCCCCCCCTACGTATATATTACTATTCTGATTATATTACAAGATTTGGTATTTTGCTACAAATATTTTGCTAATATTTTCCGTTGGTGGTAAAAAAGTCATAGATTTTTTTAGTATAGTATACTAAAAGTTAGATATATTGACTTACTATATTTTTAGATTCATATCGTATAATGAATATATAGGGTTCATATTACAGTACTTATGTACGAAAGGGCAACCTCGTTGAAAAATGAAGGGTCGCAAAACTATAGGGGCTAAGTCGCTTAGATATGCCAGCCAGTTATCGAAATCTCTATTCTATAGGAGGAGTTTGTAATGATGAATTTTTTAGCTAGAAATTGGCATAAGTGTTTGATGAATTATAATTATATTCTTTACAAGGATTGTCTTAACCAAGAAATGAAAGAACGCTTTTTTGAAAGGGCTTCCTTTCATAGGGGAAAATTAGAATATTAATCGACCAAGACTGTCGCTGATATAGTGGCAGTTTTTTACTATTTTTAGGAGGAGATAAAGCTGGTTGTGAATGTTATCCAACATTTTACAGTTGATATGTTTACCGATATGTAAAAAAATAGAATGAGGAGGTGTGTATGTTGAAAAAATTTGTTACTTGTGGATTATTTATGGTATTTGTACTGCTTGGCTTTCATGTAGAGTCTATATCAGCCAACACAATTACTGTATTTGTAGATGGGAAAAAGGTTCATTTCTCAGATGTGGAACCGATTATTGAAGATGGAAGAGTGTTGGTACCGTTACGAGCGGTTCAGGAGAGTTTCGGTTCAACGATTAGCTGGGATCAACAATCGCGGAAGATTACTAGTCTTAAAACGAAAGGAAATCAACAAACAAGGTTAGTGTATCAGCTTGATTTTCCCTATGTCATTCAAAACTATCAAAATGGTAGTCAGCAACAGCAGCTCGTAGAGAAAATTGATGTTCCAGCAAAGTTAGTGCAAAACAGAACGATGGTACCGCTACGATCGGCTACAGAGTCAATGGGGTATTCTGTTCACTGGTCTCAAAAAGAGTGGACTGTAACAATTAAGTCCAATTCTTCAATCAAGCCTTTAGAAAGTCAATTGCAATATCCGATTTCCGGGGATACTAGAAGGTTAGTAGAGATGGAGCTTGATATTTTCTTTCTAACTAATGCACAAAGAGTAAGACATGGGCTAAAGCCTTTCATTCTAGATCTCGACGTTAACGAAGTCGCACGAAAAAAATCGCAGGACATGCATGATCAGCGTTATTTTGATCATCATTCACCTGTATATGGTTCACCATTTGAGATGCTAACTCAGTTTGGAATTACGTATCGTAGTGGAGGAGAAAACATAGCAGCCGGATATCAAAGTGCCCAAGCTGTAGTTACAGGCTGGATGAATAGTGAAGGCCATCGGAAAAATATCCTTAATACAGGATATGAGCGAATCGGTGTTGGTTATTTCTACGGTGCTAATGGCTATCGCTCCTACTATACGCAGATGTTTATCACAAAATAAAGCTAGTTCAAACGGTCCTTTTTGGGCCGTTTTTTTGTTTGTAGGTTTTAGGACCCTACATTCACACTTTGTTCACTGTTTCACAATATAATGTTCACAAGTGGGACGGTCATAGCGGCATTGCCCGTTATATACTATGAGTGAAGATAGTTAGTGATCACAAACACACCGGTCGGAAGCGGACCAAGTAGCAGAGCCTTCTCGATCACTCACTATCAATATAAAACTGATGAGGAGATGATCGATGATGGTCATAAATTTTTTAAGAAACAGTAAAGTAGCAGCAGGAATATTAACTTTCTTACGTGTATACCTTGGCTGGAAATGGTTAACTGGGGGTTGGGGGAAGATTACTGGCGAACCGTTTAGTGCAGCAGGTTACCTAAGTAATGCGGCAGCAAATCCAGTTGTGAGTCATGGTGAAGTGGTATATCCGAACTATGTGTCATTCCTAGAGAAATTTGCGATACCGAATGCAGAGATTTTTAGCTTTATGGTAGCTTGGGGCGAGTTATTAGTAGGACTAGGGTTAATTCTTGGTGTATTAACTACTTACGCAGCGTTCTTTGGGGTAGTAATGAACTTCTCGTTTATGTTTGCTGGAACTATTTCCACTAACCCTTGGATGATTTTAATTGCCTTCTTTATCTTAGCAGCTGGCTACAATGCTGGTCGCATTGGTGGAGACCGTTGGGTAATGCCTTATCTAAAAGGACTAATTTTCAAAAATAATAACAATCCTAATCCTAAGCACAAAATGGCAGCGTAATGACGTTGCACTGAGGGCACGAGTTTCATTAGTGAACTCGTGCCTTTCGTATAGAAAATCACAGAAGGCTCTCCTAAAATAAGATACCATTTAATCATGTAAGGGGTTAGGAGGCGTTATTATGGCAGAAAATCATTCAACTGAAGATAAGATTTTGGCAGCGGCTATTGATCTAATGGAACTAAAGGGATACAAGGCAGTGACAATGAAAGAAATTGCTCAAGTGGCTGGATATAGTGAAATGACTTTGTTTCGCAGATTCGGTACGAAAAAGGCAATTTTAGATGCGGCTGTTGAGAAGTACTCATATCATTACTGTATGGAGCAGATTTTTAACGAGCATATTATCTATGATATCGAGCATGACTTGGCGTTAATTGCTCGGACTTATCAAAAATATATGAATCACAACAAAAAAATTGTCATGCTGGCATTTCAAGAGCGACATTTTCATCCAGAGATTGGTGAGAAAACAGCGGAAAATCCAGCAAAACTTAAGGAATGTTTAATTCAATATTTAAGTGAAATGAAAGAGCGCGGTAAAATTACAGGCGCAAACCTTGAGGCAGCCGCGATGACGTTTTTATGGATGAATTTTGGCTTTTTCATGGCGCAGTTTGTCGCTGGAAGTGACGTCACATCGATCGGTTTAGATGAATTCATTGAAACTAGCGTAAAATTATTTGTTTCATAGTGGGAGGTGTAAGATATTGCAGTGCTGCTGCGTGTCTTACGCCTTTTTCCGTATGATGGAAATGAAATATACGTCGAAATATGAGACAATAGCATAATTACCCGACTAAAAATCGCGGGTAGAAACGTATAGTTAGGTGTTTTAGAGGTAGGTGTAAAGTTTGTATTGTTATAAATGTGGAGCCAATATACATAAAGAAAGTCGCTACTGTTCAAACTGTGGGAGAAAACTTGATAGTAATCATCTGCCATATCGGGTTTGGCTCTTACCTACAGCAACTCTTTTTTTGGCTATTTTAGTACTAGGAAGTCTCTTTTTCTATGAGTCGACAGTCAATAGTGAGACAGAGCAGCTGCTTAAGGAAGGGGAAGCTTTGGCGCTAGAAGGAGAGTTTGAGCTTGCGAGGGAGAGGTTTAAGCAAGTACTTACTAAGCGTCCCAACCATACAGCTGCAGCATTTAACATAGATGTTGTTGAACGAGGTCTACAGTACATGGATCTCTTAGAAGAATATAATTTTACGATAGTTGAAAAAGAACTGGCAAAGGAAGAAGGCCGGTTTTTCGAGATAATTAAAGAGCAATATCAATTGTTGGTTGTATCTAAGTCGATAAACTCAGAACAGCAATCGATGGAAGAACTAGTCGAGTTATATGAGAAGACCAAAGATTCCGCTAGTAAAGAAGTAACTGGAATAGTAGAAGTTATTAAAGGGAAGATCGTTCATTTAGCTATCGAACAGGGGCAAATCTACTTAGAGAAAAATCAGTTCACCGAAGCTGAACTTGAATTTGAGTTGGGACTATCCTTTGATCCAACTAATCAAAAACTAGCAAATTATTTGGAGCAGGTAAAAACAGAACGGCTGGTCTTTGAAGAAAAAGAGCAGAACCGTTTAGATCAAGCGAAAGCTAGGGCAGTAGAAGAAGACAATTTTAACTGGACAGAAGCGGGTAAGCTTTTGGACATTCATTTTTCCTATGATCAAGAGAAATTGGTTGTTTGGGGACAAGTCAAAAATGTTGGGACTCGTCCAATTAGTGAGATTGATGTTCACTATCTAGTTTTAGATGAAGCTGGTAAGGAGCTTACGGTGAGTGTTGCGGGCGTTACACCAAATCTGCTCATGCCTAATGAAATAGGTAGTTTTGAGGAGACTCTAGTAATCTCCGAAATGGTCGAAGCTGTTGAAATTCTAGATTGCTTTTGGACCGTTGACTAGGAGGTGTTTTCGTGAGATGGAGTAGTTTATTTACGGTACTGATCGTGGTTGGAACAGTAATTATGTACGGGTATCTAGAAGTGTATTTTGGTCATTATAGTGGGGATGGCTTATCAAAATTAGCACCTGTAAAGCAGAGTGATGAGGTTGAGGTTGCTGGAGTCATTACCGAGAGGAATGTTGATTTAAAAGATATCATTCGTCTGAGTCAGCCTAAGGTGGTTCAAATTGAGCGAGAGGACGGCGAGTTAGGTTCAGGGTTTCTATACAATGATAAAGGTGACATAATAACGAATGCTCATATTGTTGAAGGAGCAACGCAAGTGTTGGTGAGGATGCCTGATACTAAAACATATTACGGCAAGGTCATAGGTATTGGAGAGGTTATTGATGTTGCTGTGGTTCGTGTCCCGGAGCTCGAGAGTACTGAGCCGATGAGTATTGCTTCGGATTATGAGGCTGAGGTCGGGGACGGAGTCATTGCGATTGGGAGTCCGCGCGGTTTTCAAAATACAGTGACAACAGGTATTGTGAGTGCGAAAAATAGAGATTTTGCGCTATTACCATATCAGTTTGAGAAAGCTTACCAAATATCTGCACCAATTGCACCAGGTAGTAGTGGCGGCCCGCTAGTTTTGGCAACGACAGGTGAGGTCATTGGTATTAATTCAGCGGCTTATCAAGGGGAAGTGATCGGTTTCTCTATTCCAATCGGAAATGTCTGGCCACTTGTTACCGCTTGGTCGGAAGGCGAATATGTTGAAGAACCAAGAAGTTATTACCGGATGCGGTTAAGTGAGGAAGAGGCTAGCTATCTTGTTCGGTATTACCATGAAAGTATTTCAAACCAAGATTATGTGACGGCCTATGATTTGCTTGGAAGTGAGTGGCAGACTAGCGTCACATATGAGGAATATCGGGCGATGTATCAAATGTTATATTCTGTTGAGGTTTTGGATGTTGAGGTGAAGCTTACAGAGGATGTTGCTTCTGTGTTGATTGACGTTGAGGCTGTCGAACTTAGTGAGGACGGCATGTTTGTTGAGCTAGTTTACCAGGCTGCTTTTCAGGTAGGGATCGAGAATGATCGCGTGAAGATATTGGAGATGAAAATGGAAGTGGAGTAGATTGTAGTATATAGCCGCCGTGTGAGGCGGTTATTTTTTATTGTAACCAAGTTATGGTGGGCGGGGTGTTCTCACTTTTTGTTTAGGGGGCGGGGTATTGTTGGATGGGTTTGCTCGGTTTGGACTATAAGTTGCTCGATTTGGCTCATAAAGTTGTTAGTTTGGACTATAAATAGGTCATTTTGGACTATAATATGGTCAGTTCCGACTATAAATTAAATTCAAGCGAATTTGTTCACCTAATATACAAGAGGATTTTACGTTTGAAAGGAGAATTCTTCATCAGAGGTGATAAAATGATTGATAAAGAACGGAAAATACCCTATAAAGTTATGGTGTTAGAGGTTTTATTAGGTAGATTGGCAATAAACCACCCGAATAGGAGCTACATTGAAGGTGAACTAGGTAAAGCAACAGCAGGCTGGCGAGGCGAGCAAGCGATAGACTACTATCTTACCTTTCTTCCAAAGGAAAAGTATCGAATTTTGCACGATTTGCGGCTCGAAGACAATGAAAAACGATTTTTTCAAATTGATACGATCCTTCTTTCGCGAAAATACTATGTCATATTAGAAGTGAAGAACATGGCAGGAAACTTGTTTTTCAACAATAATCCTCAGCAGTTAGTTCAGACGTTAAACAACGAAGAAAAAGCCTATCAATGCCCCATTATGCAAGTCGAACGACAACGCCTACAACTCCTAGCTTTCCTTCGAAGTTTCCAGTTACCCGAAGTGCCGATTTTTGTCCTGGTTGTTAGCAGTCATGCCAATACTGTAATTAAAATTGCCCCGAATTTTAAGAAAGCTAATCAATGTGTTATCCAAACAGCTGCTCTTCCTGAAAAAATGAATTCCATTGAAGTGAATGTTCAAGAGGACAAACTTACGGAAAAAGAACTTAAAAAAGTATCCCGTCTCCTTATAAAACACCATCAACCCTTAAAGCCAAACTATCTTGAAACGTATAAGATATTACAATCAGAAATTCTGTCTGGTGTACACTGCCCAAACTGTAGCCAGCTTCCAATGCAGCGAAAGCGAGGCACGTGGTATTGTCCGTCTTGTCAGCACTCCTCGAAAAATGCTCATTTAGCAGCTATCTACGATTACTCAGTTTTAATAAGTTCAACAATTACCAATCAACAACTTCGCGGGTTTCTCCACCTACCATCACCATCCGTTGCCTCAAAAATATTATCCTCATTAACATATAAAAAATCTGGGATTCTGAAAGGGAGTCACTATCTGCTTAAAGAGAGGTAGCAGCAAATTATATTGTTCGAAGGAAAAACTACATTTTACAAATGTACTCTGAACGGTCTTCTAAACCAAAAAGATCAGCCCATCAAGAAGGTGTACACTACTCTGTAAATAGTTTCTAAAGAAAAGTTCACTTTCTTCGGTTGGATGTTTTGAACCATACATATATACATCCGTGTTGGAGAAAGTGAACTTTCATTGGTGTCTGACCTTTGACTAATCCAACAATCCTAAACGATCTAAGATGACCATCAATTCTTCTCGAGTAACTGTATTCCTAGGGTTGTTGCCGTCAATGATTTCTTTGGCGATTGCTTTCTCCCAGGCTTCTTGCGCCCATGAACTAGGTTCTTGTTGACTCACGGGATCATCCTCCTCGGTTTCTAAATTGTACATACTTGCAATACCAGCCACGATAGCAGTAGCACATTGTTCTCGATATGAACTACTTTTTAACAATTCAGCTTCTTCTCGATTGGTCATAAATCCGCATTCCACCAATATTGCAGGCATTCTTGTATGTCTTAAAACGTGAAAGTTTGCAGTTTTCAAGCCACGGTCACTACGACCGGTCGTGTTAATTAGTTCTTCGTGAACAAATTCAGCAAGCCTAACACTTTCTTCGGATGCATTTGTATAGGTAAATGTCTCGATCCCGTTGACATCGTTCCATTCTCCGTTCCCAAAAGCATTGGCATGAATCGAGATAAAGGCATCAGCTCCCCAATCATTTGCCTTGCTTGTACGCTCCGAAAGTGGTACATCTCGGTTATCGTCATGGGTAAACATGACTTCTACATCGGCGTACTGTAGTAATTTTTCCTGGGCCAAATCAGCGACGGCGCTATTGAATTCGTATTCTCTCAGACTACCATCAGGACTACGTTTGCCAGGTGTATCTGGACCGTGTCCGGCATCTAAAACAATTTTCAAAGGGAATCACATCCTTTCAAAGTAATCTATTCAGGAATGGGGCTGCCCGGAAATGCTAGTACCTAGATATGTAAAATTGGTTGGTCACAACCTGTTCACTATTTCACAATACAATGTTCACATGTGGGACGGTCATAGGGGCTAAGCGCGTTATATACTATGAGTGAAGATAGTTAGTGATCACAAACACACACCGATCAGAGTAAGCAACGATCGAGGACTAGAACCATCTCGATCACTCACTATCAACATTAAAATGGATGAGGAGATGATCGATCATGGTCATGAATTTTTTAAGAAATCATAAAGTAGCAGCAGGAATTTTAACTTTCTTACGTGTATATCTAGGTTGGAAATGGTTAACTGGAGGATGGGGCAAGATCACTGGCGAGCCGTTTAGTGCAGCAGGTTATTTAAATAATGCAGTGGCAAATCCAGTTGTGAGTCATGGCGAAGTGGTTTATCCGAACTATGTATCATTCCTAGAGAAATTTGCTATTCCAAGTGCAGATATTTTTAGCATTATGGTAGCGTGGGGTGAATTCTTAGTAGGTCTGGGACTAATCCTTGGAGTATTAACTACTGCCGCAGCGTTCTTCGGCGTAGTGATGAACTTCAGCTTCATGTTTGCAGGAACTATCTCAACCAACCCTTGGATGATCTTAATTGCCTTCTTTATCTTAGCCGCTGGTCATAATGCAGGACGCTTTGGTGGAGATCGTTGGGTAATGCCTTATTTAAAAGGACTAATTTTCAAAAATAAACAAGTTACTCATAATAAAAAATTTGCAGCATAAGTGTTGAAAGCATGGGTGATGAGCCTGTGCTTTTTTGTGAATTTGTCTCAAATTTCGTTTCTATAAGTTACCATTGTTTTGTTAATAAGCAATGTGGTGTAATAAATTGATTTTAAATACTATTGCAGATAAGGAGTCAGCAAGATGAAACTAAAAGGACTTATTTTTATTATGCTTGTTGCTGTATTTTCAGTTTATATGCCTTCTATCACAGAAGCGTCTGCCGTTAATGTTGAGATTGATGGTACACGTATTTCATTTGATCAAGGTGCTATTCTCAAGGATGGTCGTACGCTCGTCCCGGTGCGTAAGATTTTTGAGGAGTTAGACGCCGTTGTGAATTATGATAGTAAAACTCGTGTTATTACTGCTATTCGTGAAGATAGAAAAATAGTTTTAACAGTTGGTAGCAATGTCGTTATGGTTGATAACAAGAGAGTTACATTGGATGTTCCGGCCCAGGTGTTAAATGGCCGCACGCTTGTCCCACTTCGCTTTATTAGTGAAGCTTTGGGAGCTGAGGTCAGTTGGGAAGCCGTAACAAGAACAGCAAAAATTAAAACATACAGTGAGTATGTTCACTTTTTCTTTGCAAATCGTGCATCGACGATGGGGCAAAAGCTAACTGAAGCACAGTTTGACCGTGAATTTCAAAAGATGCACAAAGATCAAGAATTGGTGGGGTATTTTCAAACAAGCTTCTTATTAGACAAAGTTACTTACTTTGAGTCTTACCACACAACTGCTTGGCAAATTAACGGGAAATGGTATGACTTTTATTTAGAAACTGAGGGCTATAGCTATAAGGGGCAAACGGTTGGTGAATACACATTATATGTCTATGACCCAGTAACGTATGAAGTGATCAAAGAGGTTTCTGACCAATTAAGGGGTCCTGTCATTTCTGGTGGCTTAACGTTTTCAATTACAAGTCTATTAAGGGACGGGGATTTCCGCCAAAATGTAGTTCGATAATATAAAAAGGCCGCTATTGCGGTCTTTTTTGTAGTTTAAGAAAGTAATTCAACGTAAAAATTGTCTAGCTCCAGGCGCCATCGGTTCGAGAAGATGCTGCATAATAGGGAAGGGGCGGAGTTAGTACTGACACACTAACCCGCCCTTTTTAGTGGAACCGCGAAGTTTCGCGGACACCAGTGCCGTTATTTTACGAAAAAACCTTAGTTTGACATTTTCGCGGACATCTATTCCGTTATTTCACCCAAATACACCGTTTGGGTGCCTAATTGACGAAAATAACGTCCCTGGTGGCCGCGAAATTTGAAAAAGTCGATTTTTTGAAGAAATAACGGAACGTATGACCGATAGATCCATTACCTCTTTCCAATTGGCGAACTCGCTTTTCTGAGTCCGCCGTCCGGTTCGCATCCCAACCTACTGATTGTCAATGACGGTTCTAAAAACTCTTTTCTAACTCATCAACGATCTCGCCGACTCTGGCAATGGCGTCGCTTATGATGTTAGTTGTTGACATATCGAGCCCAGCTGCTTTGTATAACTCTAAGCCTTTTTTAGAGCCACCTAACTTTAGCACTTCCGTCCACTGCTCGCCAATTGCAACACCTTCTTCTTTAATGCGCTTTGCGATTACTGTTGAGGCAGATATCCCAACAGAATAGGTGTAAGGGTAGAGTCCCATATAATAGTGAGGCTGGCGCATCCACGTTAGCTTTGCACCTTCATCAATTTCTACGGTGTCACCCCAGAATTCCGAAAGTATTTCACCTTTTGTTTGGCTAATTACGGCGGTTGTTAATGGCTGTTTCGCTTCGGCCATTTTATAAAGTCTTCGAAGTAGCTCTGCTTCTAAAATGTGGGTTACACAGTTGTGATGATAGCTCATCATTAAATACATGTTTAACCAACGGTGTAGCCTTGGGTCATCTTTCGTTTTGCGGAGATGTTCAACAATCAAATGCTCAACCAATGTTGAGGGTGCTTCAACGAAAAATGATGACATTGAGTTGTTAATTAGATGCTGGTTTTGATGAGCGAAGGTGAAGTGTAAAGCATGTCCTAACTCATGACCTAGTAACAGAACGTCAAAGAGATTTCCGCCCCATGGATAGAAGGAGTAGCCGTGTACGCCATGAACACCGCCTCCAAAGGCAATCATTCTGCGCCCGACATTGTCGCCGCGGTACACCCACCGTTCGGTAAACACTCGTCTCATTTGTTCTTGATATTCGCTCCCTAACGCCCCTACAGCGGCAACAATGATTTCGCCAGCTTCCTCATAACTTATTTTCGGGTCGAACTCAGGATCTAGTGGTGCCTTTACATCTGAAAAACGAAGTGTATCTAATCCTAATTGTTTTTTTCGTAAGCGTGCATATCGTTGCATATGTGGAGCAAGTTCAGCTCTAAATGTATCTAAGATTTGTTCGAAAAAGTCAGCACTAATATCATCAGAGTCAAAAGACGATTGAGCTGGAGATGAGTATTGTAATAGCATATCGAATGCCGAAGAAAAGCCTCTCAGTTTCGCCAAAGAAACATTTTTTCTAATTTCACTAGCTAAAGATTGGGCTAAGCCATGCTGATAATTTTGTAATCCTGCTGAAAGTGAGTCATAGGCATTTCTTCGTAAAATGGTATCTGGTGACGTTTCAACTTGGGTCATATACATGAACAATGAAATAGGTACTTCTTCACCATGTTGATTTTTCACGGGCTCAAACTTCATATCAGAAGCCGTAATCGTCATATAGACGTTTTCTGGTGTCTGTAAGGTGTGACCTAATGCAGTTAGGACATCCTCCATGTCAGGGGTTAGTGAGTGCTTGCGCGCATTCTCAATTCCCAACAAGAATTTCTCATACTGGTGTAGGTCTGCTTTCTGAAGCTTATACTGCTCGATTTTTTCCTGTGGGACTTGAATGAACGCATTCACATAGTTCGTTTTTACTCGATTGGCTTTCTCTCTTAAAAACTGTGCTCGTCCCATCATCGTTTGATTTTTGGGATCTGTGCCGTCTTCAGTAAATTTGTACATGGCATAGCTCGTTGTTCGACCGACATTTACTAGTAACCAATCGTAGGTGCGAATCGCAGCTAACACCTCTTGGGCCGATGATAAAACGACATTCTCAAGTTGCTCTATTTCCTTTTCAAGAGCTAAATAAGACTTTTCCCAAGCATCATCATTTTCAAAAATAGGTGTTAAATCCCACGTCTCTTCAACAGGGACTTGATCTCTTGTAATTTTACTCATTATTATGGCCCTCCCCTAAAAATATTTCAACACTCGAAATATTCTATTTACTTTATGTGAAACCCTGCATAAAGAGAGAATTAGTGGAAATTCGACAAATTTTGTAGAAACTCTATGAGTCTAGGTTTATAATCAAGGGAATAACGTATTTACATACAATAGGAGGAATTCAACTTGAACGTAGTAGAACTAGCAAGACAACAAGATATTAAAGTCAAGAATGGCTGGATTTCAATTACCCTTGGGATATCCATTATAGCAGGATTAGCGATAGCGTTAGTAAGTAATGATGGGGCAAGAACGATTACTTACGGAATTCAGTTGTTCTTATTAATAGCATCCTATCTTCTTTTTAAAACGGTACTGAAAAGTAAAGAACATTTATTTGGCTTTGTTTTACTAGTATTAATGTATGCAATCCTGATTATTTCTATCTTTCTATTCGGTGGCGGTTTTGCGAATGTACTAGTAGTCTATCTACTAATAATAATGTCTGCGATTCACATGTTTCGAAATTTATTGATTTTTGGATTTATCAGCGGTATTGTTGCTCTACTCCTCAATAAACAATATGTAGTGAAAAATGTAGAGTTAATTAGTAATGAAACTACAGCCATCGTAATGGTCTATGGCCTTATCGGGCTTTTACTGTTTGTCTTGCAAAGACTAAATCAAATTCAAGCGACTAAACTTGAAGAAGTGCTCCAACAGGCACAAGATGAAACAGAAGCAAAAGAAAAAGAGCGAGTGTCTTTACAGGAGAACGTAACTGGCATTAGTACGAGCATTACTTCTATAAATGAACAGCTGCAAAGTAACCTTCAATCACAAATGGAAATGAGTACAGCTGTCAATGAGGTTTCATCAGGTTCTCAGGTACAGAGTGAACAAATCTCTGAAATTGCTCATTCTGCTTTGGATACTATGAATGGAATGAAACAATTAGCTGAGGTGTTACAAGAGTTAATGTCACAATCTGAAACAGCCCAACTCGTCTCGCAAACAGGTACTGACAGATCTAGTACCTTAAATGCAAGTATGAATGATTTAGAGAAGACCATTAGGGAGTTAAATGAGAACTTTAATACATTAACTGAAAAAATTGAACAAACGAATAGCTTCACTGATCAGATTAAACAAATTTCTGAACAGACGAATTTATTAGCTTTAAATGCTTCGATTGAGGCTGCTAGAGCAGGTGAAGCTGGGCGCGGGTTTGCCGTTGTTGCGGATGAAATCAGAAAGCTAGCTGAAATGACAAACGTTACTACTTCTAAGATTACTAACAACCTCACAGAAGTAAACCAAAGTAATTCTGCAGCATTAGAGAAAATGGCGATGAGTAGTGCGAAATTAACCGAAAATTTAGGCACAACCAATGAAGTAAAAGAAGCATTTTCAAGTCTTTCGACGACACTTCAGAATGTAACAAACAGATTTACATCGTTTGAAAATCTAGTATCAAATGTACAAGCTAATACCACAAAAGTAGAGTCTTCGACAAACGAACTTGCGGCGATCATAGAACAAGCAACGGCAAGTTTACAAGAGATGAGTGCTACGATTGAGAGTCTTAATAGTGATAACATTAAAATCGCAAGTCAGTTAGATGAAACTTCTAGTAAAGCTAATGAATTAATTAAATAAGCTTGAAGAAAACCGCCAATCTCAGGTGACATGCAGCTCCAATGAAATAATGGAGTTGCAATTCCCTAAGAATTGGCGGTTTTTTCATAAAGTAAGAACTAGTCACACTTTGTTCACTGTTTCACAATACGATGTTCACAAGTGGAGCGGTCATAGCGACTCCAGGCGTTATATACTATGAGTGAAGATAGTTAGTGATCACAAACACACACCGATCAGAGTAAGTAGCGATCGAGGACCAGAACCATCTCGATCACTCACTATCAATATGAAAAATGATGAGGAGATGATCGATCATGGTCATGAATTTTTTAAGAAATCATAAAGTAGCAGCAGGAATTTTAACTTTCTTACGTGTATATCTAGGTTGGAAATGGTTAACTGGTGGCTGGGGCAAAATTACTGGTGAACCGTTCAGTGCCGCAGGGTACCTAAGTAATGCAGCAGCAAATCCAGTTGTTAGTCACGGCGAAGTGGTTTATCCGAATTATGTGTCATTCTTAGAAAAATTTGCGATACCAAATGCAGAAATTTTTAGTTTCATGGTGGCTTGGGGTGAGTTCTTAGTAGGACTTGGATTAATTCTTGGAGTATTAACTACTTACGCAGCGTTCTTCGGGGTAGTGATGAACTTCTCGTTCATGTTTGCTGGAACTATTTCAACTAATCCTTGGATGATCTTAATTGCTTTCTTTATCTTAGCTGCTGGCTACAATGCTGGTCGCATTGGTGGAGATCGTTGGGTAATGCCTTATCTAAAGGGACTTATTTTCAAAAATAAAGCAGAAGCAACTAGTCATAGAAAAGTTGCAGCATAATAAAAAGGCATGCTAGGTTTACGCTAGCATGTCTTTTTATTTGGCTCTTTTCGTAAACATCTTGGCTTTTTCATCCTAAAAAAATCGGAAAAATACCCTAGATGAAGATATCTGCCAATAAATTATGTAAGAAAAGAGCAGTACTTATTAAATTAGTAGTAAATTCTTGGTAATTTGTGTAAAAATCCGGCTTTTGGGATTTTTACGAAAGCAACAAAATTTGCGAAAACAGCATTTTATATAAACACGGTTTTCGTGTCTAAATGTATGTATTCGCTTACATACATTTAGTTTTGGCTAAAAATTGAATTTTCTTGTATTTTTTGGCCTTTTGGGTAAAAAAATGTAGAAACTTCGCGAACCAATGTTTATAATCAAAGTAAATCCCACTTACTTACAACTGGAGGTATTAGCTTGAATGCAGTAGAACTATCGAGACAACAAGATGTTAAGGTGAAAAATGGTTGGATATTATTGGCCCTTGGTGTATCAGTTATTGCGGCATTAGTATTAGCTGTCATCATTAATGATGTTCCAAAAATCATTACCTATGGATCGCAATTAATTGTATTAGTAGTTTCGTATCTAATTTTTAACAATCTACTTAAAGGGAAGGAAAAACTGTTTCCTTATGTTTTACTAGTATTAGTTTACGCAATCATCCTTATTTCGATCTTTGTCATTGGTGGTGGATTTGCGAATATTTTAATATTAAATTTACTTTTAATTGCCTCTGTGGTCCACATGTTTCAAAATCTATTTATCTTTGGATTTGTTAGTGGACTAGTTGGTCTTATCTTAAATAAACAATTGGTAGTTACCAATGTTCAGGTCGTAACAAATGAATTCCCTGCACTTACTGTTACGTATGTCCTTACAGGTCTATTACTTTTTGTATTGTTAAAATTAAATAAAACACAATCCATGAAATTAGAAGAAGTATTAAATCAATCACAACTTGAGGCGGAAAACAAAGAAAAAGAACGCCTTATGCTACATGAAAGTGTCACGCAGATTAGTAAAAGCATCAATTTCATAAATGAACAGCTTCAGAATAACCTTCAATCACAGATGGAAATGACTACAGCTGTCAACGAGGTTTCTTCAGGATCTCAAGTTCAAAGTGAACAAATTTCTGAAATTGCTCATTCGGCTCTAGACACTGCGAATGGAATGAAACAATTGGCTGAGGTCTTGCAGGAGCTTATGATGCAATCTGAAACAGCAAAAACGGTTTCACAAACCGGAACAGATCGGTCAAACATTTTAGATGCTAGTATGAATGAATTAGAGGTAACAATTAAAGAATTGAACGATGACTTTACGACCTTGACGGAAAAAATTGAACAAACCAATAGCTTTACTGATCAGATTAAGCAAATTTCTGAGCAGACCAATTTACTTGCTTTAAATGCATCCATTGAGGCTGCTAGAGCTGGAGACGCTGGACGTGGATTTGCTGTTGTAGCAGACGAGATACGAAAATTAGCGGAAATGACAAACGTGACGACGTCAAAGATAACTAGTAATCTAACAGAGGTTAATCAAAGTAACTCTGCAGCTTTAGGAAAAATGACAATGAGCAGTGAGAAATTAAAAGAAAATCTTGGTGCCACAAATGAAGTAAAAGAAGCCTTTGCTAGTTTGTCTACGACACTTGAAAATCTCACCAATAAATTTACATCGTTTGAGAACTTAGTTTCGAATGTACAAACGAACACGTCGAAAGTTGAGACTTCGACAAACGAACTTGCAACGATCATCGAGGAAGCAACAGCAAGCCTGCAAGAGATGAGTGCTACAATTGAAAGTCTAAATAGTGATAACATTAAAATCGCTAATCAGTTAGAGGATACATCTAATAAGACAAAAGAGCTAATAAAATAAGACAGTAAAACGCCAATTCAAATGAATTGGCGTTTTTAATTTCATTATCTTACTTTTTCTCTTCTTTATATACCCCATAGAAATATAAACCGAGAAAGAGTATGGATATGATTAATAGTTCAATAAGAAAGTTATTTTGAATAAGATGAAATAAAAATTGCCCTCCAAAAATAATTAGACCAACTAACCCAAGCTTCTTTTTACTCCGCACACCGACATCTCCTTTGCATAAGTAACTAACTAAATTATATCATATAATGGCACTTCACATATTGTTCACTGTTTCACAATATAATGTTCACAAGTGGGACGGTCATAGGTACTAAAGGCGTTATATACTATGAGTGAAGATAGTTAGTGATCACAAACACACACCGATCGGAGTAAGCAACGATCGAGGACTAGTACCATCTCGATCACTCACTATTAAAATTAATACGGATGAGGAGATGATCGATCATGGTCATGAATTTTTTAAGAAATCATAAAGTAGCAGCAGGAATTTTAACCTTCTTACGTGTATATCTAGGGTGGAAATGGTTAACTGGTGGCTGGGGCAAGATTACTGGCGAACCGTTCAGTGCAGCAGGTTATCTAAATGGGGCATTGGCGAATCCAGTTGTCAGCCACGGCGACATCGTTTACCCGAACTACCTAGTGTTTTTAGAGAAATTTGCGATACCGAATGCAGACATTTTTAGCTTCATGGTTGCTTGGGGCGAGTTTTTAGTAGGATTGGGATTAATACTTGGAGTATTAACTACTTACGCAGCGTTCTTCGGTGTAGTAATGAATTTCTCGTTCATGTTCGCTGGAACTATTTCAACTAACCCTTGGATGATCCTAATTGCCTTCTTTATCTTAGCAGCTGGTTACAATGCAGGTCGCTTTGGTGGAGACCGTTGGGTAGTGCCTTATTTGAAGGGACTTATTTTCAAAAAAGATCGTATAGTCAATAAAAACCTAGCATCAGCAGCTTAAATAATAAAGCCCACACCCCAATCGTTAGTTTTTATCTAACAATTGGGGTGTGGTTCGTTTTGGTAATTAATTATTCATAAGACCATAAAATTTTCCAATTACCACTTTCCTCATCCTTTGCCACGTAAACCTCCTGGATCATGGAAAAGTTTCCAAAACGATTGCTGTTATACATTTTTGTTACAGTAAACATATAGACATCTTTTAAAAGAGGACTGTCTACAGACATCTGCCACTCACTTAATTTCTTCCTTTTCCCAACATTGAATTGGAAAGTATCGACTTCAAAGTGTTCAAAAAACACATGATATCGTTGTCGAAAATACCATTCCCTTGAAAACTTATCTTGCATGAAGGGGTGAAAAAGGTCATACGAATGGGTAAAATCCATACGTTGTTCATATTTATAAAATTTAGTAACGATATCTGATTGAGAGGGACCAAAAAGACGACTCCCTACGAGAACAAGCAATAGTACACCTATGACTCCTAGCACAATTATACTGGCTGACTTACTATTTCCCCGTTTCAAGTAGACCTCCGTTTTGTAACAGTTTTAGTAATAGTTATGCGATATAGAGGTTGTCTTATGACCAAGCTAATTGTAAGTCAGACGGAAAATTTAACAGCGACTATTCTTATTAAGAGGATTGTTACTCTTTAACATTGGTTACCTTTCTCAGAAGCTATCTTTATTCAACGAAAGAGTTGTCTAGCAACAGTAGCCCAAACAGTAAGTTGTATTAAAAAAAATTTCGGAAAATGACATAAAAAGTCGAAAGTTGTCGTTTATTTTTCCGGTGAGCTTAGGTATAATATGGATAAGAATTCAGAGCAGTATTTGAAGGGAATGACAATTTCATGATGTATCTATTAAAAAGATTAAGCGTTACTTGGCACACTATTCAAAAGAATTATAACTATACTCTCTATCATGATTGTCTAGATCCTGTTATGAAAACCAAACTCTATCAAAGAGCTGAATTTCATAAAAGTAAGCTAGTAAAATGATCAAATTTCATAGATATAACTCTGTACTCTAAGTTGATAATTCTTTATTATCTATTTGGTCCAGCGTTTAAGATGGCGATAATTCTTGGAAAAAGACAAAACCAATTATGCATTGACAAAGCATAAATTGTTTTTTTTCATTGGGTTTCTGCAACATGTCATATTTTGTTGGTTAGTGTCTCTTCTACGATATCAAAGTTCTTCCTTCCTTTTTTTGATATAAAAGAACTACTAAACAACTCAAAAAGGGCGCCAATTCCTAATGAATTAGCGCCCATAAAATTTTATAAAATTGGAATAGAGATTGATGTACTTAGCTTCGCAAAAATCAATTAACTATTGTTTAGATGTTGGTTGCCTTCTTTTCTATCACATCGCTTTCGGTAAGCTTTAGGGGATAGAGTTCTCGAATCATCTCTATAAAGGCTGGTACATAGTTTGGATCAAATTGCTTACCAGCACAACGGTTTAATTCTTCGATAGCCTCGTCGAAGCTCTTTGTTCTCTGATAAGGTCTTTCGGTGGTCATCGCATCAAATGAATCGATGATACATAATATTCTCGCTAATTTTGGTGTACTTTCACCTTGAAGTCCATATGGGTAACCTCTACCATCATACCGTTCGTGATGTAGCTCTACCAATGGAATTAAATCATGAAGTTCTTTATTGGTAGCGACAATTTCTTTCCCCCATGTCACATGCTTCTTAATAATTTCCCATTCAAAGAGCTCTAATTTACCTTCTTTATTAATAATGTCACGAGGTATTTCTAGTTTTCCAATGTCGTGAATAAGTGCTCCAGAGATTAATAATTTCTTTTCATAGTCACTTAAATTAAGTTTGCAAGCAAAGTCCCTAGCATATTGATACACACGTCTACTATGTTGGTATGTATAGACATCTTTATAAAGGAATATCTTCACTTGTTGTTCTAATAGTTCAAGTTCTTTTTCGTGTTCTAATATTGTTAAAGAGATATTGTTACTATCGTATGGTTGACAATTATTTTTTCCCTGTGCTTTTGCGAAATACATAGCTTTATCAGCTCTATCAATTAATTCATTGATGTTGTAAATTCCTTTTTCGTATTCCACAACACCGCAAGAAAAAGATAAACAACGGTGTGGAAATATTTCTACACCTTTAAAATATGAGTCATTTACTTGTTTTCTGAGGCTGTTGAGAAACTTTACAGAAGTTGAAAGTTCAATATCTTTCATGATAATAACAAATTCTTCGCCGCCGTATCTTGCAACAAAAAAACCATGTTCTTTGCAGCCTTCATCTAAAAGTTTCCCAATATGTTTTAACAAGTCATCTCCTGCAATGTGGCCATAAAAATCGTTATATTTTTTAAAATCATCAATATCAATAAGTGCTAGGCTAAGCTTTAAATTATGGTTGTTTTTTAAATAGTTGGTTAGAACCTCTTTAAAATAACTATGATTATAGAGGCCTGTCAGCAGATCAGTATTCGCTTTTTTAGCGACTTTTTCATATAAAGAATAATATTGTTTAAAGGCAATTGAAAGTAATCCGACGACACCAGTAAATAATAGAAGGCCGTATTTTTCATGGGAGACAATCAAGCTTGCCAGCACTACTGACATGACTAAGGTACATAAGTAACCAAAAATTGTTTCAGATACAATAGTCTTATACACGGTGAAAACATTTGAAGAAGAAGTTAAATAGAAATACGTCCCCATTAACAAAACATTTATTGCGTAATAGCATATTAGAGTGACTACATAAATATACACCTTTTCTAGTTGAACTATACCAACCTCTCCACCAACTAATAAAAATGTATAATAGGCACAAATTGTCATAATGGTATAATTTGAAAAATTAAATAAATGTTTCCACCATTCAATGTTCAAATTTAACAGTGCAAACGCTATATTACCAATTAGTAAAACAACTAAGGTGGTTTCCATCCCAAAGATAAAGGTTGAAGCTAAATAAACCACTGATTCCATGGTAAGCGCATTTCCTTTTGGGGGGAGGATAATTTTACAATTTATTAAAAAAATGATCGAAAGAACAAGGTAAATAAATATAGTCCAATCCTTAATGGCCAGTAATTGAAAGTCAGTAAGAATAATGAAACTCGTAGCACCGACGAGCACATTAAACATTATATAAAGGTTAACTTTTGTTAGTTTGTTCAAGATGATCACACTCTTGTAATATATTTTTAGGGAAGCATAAATGCTTCCCCACTTTACTAATACCTATTAGAAAAGTCTAAAACCTGAAGTGAATGTAACAATAAGAGAACCGATAATTACAAGATTAACTAATAACATTTTTACTTTATTCATTTAATTCACCTCCTTTTTAAGTGCAATTTTGGAAAGTGGTGTTAATTTATGTTTAAGCATAAGTTGTTGAATAAAGAAGAAAATTCCTATGTTCATAAAAATGTCCCCTATACTTATTACTTGGTTTTTGGGATAGGGACTAGTAATCGGAATAATGTCACCGAGGAAAGCTAATCTCGTAGATTCTGTTAGTAACATGTGTTTACCGTATACGTCATTTAGTAAGACATCAATATAATAAGGATCTAGGATCATTGCAGCTTCCAATGAAACTGGCATTCTTCCACCATTTAGTGCCATTACGATAAAATTGAGAAATACACCAGCCAAAATTAGTAAAAATCCATAATGTTGACGGTTTAGCCATAAGAAATACATTCCGAATATATAGATAGACATGAATAAGTATCCACTGATGGTTGTAATGAACATAAATTTACCTTGGAGTAAATATATACTAAGTTGAATGATTAAAAGTATTGGGAAAATGAGTCCGCCCTTTAATTTCAGGTCTGCAATTCCTCGTAAACTACCCTTTCTGAGAAAACCTATAATGATTGATATTAGTATCCCATCGAAAACCATGATTACACCCACTATTATGAAGTTATTTTTGTAATTAATTTCGTTGAATATTCTAGATATTTCAACATATTTTACCAATTTTTTCATATGTTTGCAACGGTAATTATTATTTTGATCTAAATTTTTAAAAGATTACCAGTATTCGAAGAAAGGTCTTTAGAATTTGCTTTATCGGTTCTAAATGATTGTCTCCACCTAGTGTGCAGTAGATAAGTAATATCAACCTTGATGCATCAAAAGTTAAAATCCTAGAGCGAAAAAGCTAGTTCTGACCAAAATAATTCAAGTAAATTTTTAATATTTATATAATATTGAGTATTTTTTATAAAAAATACTTTCCAAATAGTGAAAATCCTGATACATTATATTTTGTTAGATAATTATACATCAGAGTTTATATTTATAAGTAGGAGGAGTCAAACGAATGAAACGTTTTTTAACTGCGTGGTTAGCAATATTACTAGTATTCTCTACTGTTTCGCCACTAACAGTACTAGCGAATGAGACAATCGTTGAAAATGAGGTACTAGAGTTACAAGTTAATAGATCAATCTTTTCTCTTACAGAAGTGAGAACTGTTGAAGTTGAGGTTGATTTAGGGGAAGTTGTGGATTTGAGTAATTTCCAGTGGGAATTTGGTGGAAAGAGCATTTCAGACTGGAAGATAAGGAACAGTACTAATTCTTTTATTAATATTCTTGAGCCTTTAAGTTATGTTGAAGGTACAACAACTGTTAAAGGAAAATTAGAATTTGGATTACCGTATAATACTACTAATCTACAAAACAGAACGATTCGAGTATTGTATCCGGATCTAATTGGAAATTATGAGTTAGCGATTGTTAACACTGTTGAAGACATAAAAGCTGCTACAACTGTTAAGTTAAATGTATATGATCAATTTCATTTTTATGAAGAACTGAAACCTGCAATTGATCGTATTTTTGTTGAGGCAGAAACAGATGAAGATAATCATCGTTATCTGGAATATCAAAACGTAGGTCAATCGGTTGAAGGTAGAGATATTCACTTTGTGATCTTAGCGAGAGATAAAGATGCAGTTGATAAATATCTCAATGAAACATTGCCATTAGCGTTAGAGAACCCAGCAGAGCTGCTTGAAAAGGTGGAATCTGGAACAATGGGTGATTACCAGGTTCCGATTTGGTTTAATAACATTCACCCAGATGAGGTAGAGGGTGTAGATGCTCAAATTGAGCTATTAGAGAAATTTGCGTTACAAAAAGAGGTTACATTTAACAAGGATAATGATACAACAGTGACACTAAATGTTGATGAAACACTTGATCACATCATCTATCTATTTATGTTTACAAGTAATCCTGACGGAAGAGTTGCGAACACAAGGGCAAATGCAAATGGGTTTGATTTAAATCGTGATAATACGTACCAAACGCAGGTTGAGACCATTCAAGTTAATGAAGTGATTGCTCGTTGGACACCACTTTCATTTTTAGACATGCATGGCTATGTGAGTGGATTTTTAATTGAACCGGCAACACCACCACATAATCCAAATTTTGAGTATGATCTCCTTTATCATGGGTTGATTGGACAAGCTCATGCAATGGGGAAAGCAGGAGTTGCTAGTTCGAGTCTGACGTCTTATTTTATCCCTAAATTAGCTTGGGATAGTGGGTGGGATGATATGACTCCAGCCTATACTGCGATTTATGCAATGCTTCATGGATCATTAGGTCATACGATAGAAGTCCCAACCCTTAGTCAAGATGCATATTATGCAATGGTAGGAACTGGGTTTGGAGCAACAAAATATGTTTTAGAAAACAAAGATCAATTATTTGCTAACCAACTAGAACTTTTTAAACGTGGAGTTGACGGAAACGATGACCGTGCCGTTGATGAATATTTCGTAAATGCGGCTAATGAGTCGATTGGTCGTGTCAGAGGAGAAAACGAGAGCTTTTTCCCAAATTATTATGTATTGCCAACGGCAGCAAATCAACAAAAGAATGTTTTAGAAGTATACAATACGGTAAGTTATTTAGTACGTAATGGTGTAAAAGTTGAGCAAACGACAACTGCTGTTACGGTTAGTGGGAAGACATATCCTGCAGGAACTTATGTTGTTCCAATGAATCAAGCAAAACGTGGCTTCGCTAACGCAGTCCTTTATAAAGGGGATAACGTTTCAGATTGGGGTGCTATGTATGACCCGATCGTGGTTAATTTCCCAGCACTACGAGGATTTGACATGGACGATGTTCGGGTTGCTGAAGTGTTTGTTGGAAAAACAGCGCCAGTAAAGCAAGTGTCTATTCCAAATAGTCAAGTGGTCCAAGGGTCAACTAAGCAAGTACTTTCTAACACAAACAATGACACTGTTAAGCTAGTAAATGAACTATTAGCGGCTGGTAAAGTAGTAGATTTAATAGTAGAAGATAAGGCTGGCTTAAAAGTAGGAGATTTTGTTGTTAATACAAATGACCTTCTACCATTCGTAACAAAATACGTTTTTAACGCTAAGCCACTTGCTATTAATGAGGCTGTAAAAACAAAGCAATTAGTGCAACCAAAAGTAGCGGGTGTGGGTTCAGCTCAAAGTCGATTCTCGTTAAGGGAATTAGGTTTTTCACTAGCAACTGCTGACGAAGCAGATGTTCTTGTAGATGATGCTGGAGTATTAAATGTTGCTCAATTATCAGGAAAAACATATATCGGTCTTGGTGTAAGAGCCTTGAACGTTGTAAAAAATAGAGGTGTTTTACCAGGATTTGATTTCAAATTTACTAATGCTAGCCATGAAGGGCTTGTAAAAGCAGAAGTATTTGAACATCAATTAACGGCTGGATACCAACATGAAGAGTTACTCTATATTACAACAGGTGCTTGGATTGACAAGCTTCCAGAAGGTGCTGAGGTATTAGCAAAAATTAGTGATGAGGATGACTTCTATGTAGCAGGTTGGTGGCCTGGACACGGAGGAGCCAAAGGGCAGACTTTAGCGTTTACAAAAGAGTTAGAAGATGCGACAGTTACTCTATTTGCCAATGACTTGGCCTTTAGAGGACATACACAACATAGCTACCGTTTATTAGCGAATAGTATTTTTGATGCAGTGGGAACTGATGCAGAGATTTTACCAGAAGTAATTCCAGTACCAGTAGTACCTGCGCCTCAAAATCCGCCAGTTGCTGACGGAAAAGTAACAGTTGGACCAGCTAATCTAGTTGTAGAAAAGGTTGGAAACAATGTAAAGGTAACTGTAAATGGATCTGCACTTGTACAGGCTGCAACGTCTTCAGACAAGGTATCTACTGTGGTAGTAAACGTAGAACAAAACCTAAATGAAGAAGTAGTGGTTGTCTTTGAAGGGGATACAATCAGTGAATTACTAAAAGTAAATCCGGCATTAAAAATAGAAGTACAATCACCGGTAGCTTCTTATACATTACCTGTAGCTGAAGTAAACATGGAAGCATTAAAATCACAGCTTGCTGTTAATGGGAACGCTGTGAAGCTTTCGATTGAAATGGAAGTTGTAAAAGCTGAGTCAATTACATCGGCTGTATCGAACGTCGTAGACTACAAGGTTATTGCTTCTGCTGGAGAGAAAACTGTGGAACTTAACAAGTTTGCTTCTTTTGTGGAGCGTTCAATCGTTGGTGGCAAAGACTTTAACGCAAAAAATTCAATCGTAGTTCGCGTAAATGCAGATGGAACGTACACGCCAGTTCCGACAACATTTAGTGGGAAAGTAGCTACTTTTAGAAGTAAGACAAATAGTCAATATGTTGTCGTTGAGAACGTAGTTTCATTCTCAGACGTAACTCAAGGCTGGGCAAAAACTGATATTGAAACATTGGCTTCAAAACAAATCATTAAAGGGTATAATAATGGAACATTTAAACCGAATGATGACGTAACGAGAATTCAATTAGCTGCACTACTGGTGCGTGCTCTCGGATTGGAAGCTAGTACAAATTACAATGGTCAGTTTAAGGATGTTCAAGGTACTGAGTGGTTTGTAGGAGAATTAATGGCAGCTCATGAAGCGGGATTAGTTCTGGGAACACAAGAAGGTAACTTCCTTCCAAACCAAGTCGTAACACGCGAACAAGCAGCTACGATGGTTACTCGTGCAATTGATTTTGTTACTAATAAAAAGGGTACAGTACCTCACTCAGCTGCTAGCTTTAAGGACGCTGGGCAAATTGCGCCTTGGGCAACGGAAAGTGTTGTTCGATTAGCGGAGTTACAAATTGTAGTTGGGTATCAGGATGGTACGTTTAAACCAAAAGCAACTCTTACAAGAGCTGAAGCAGCAACTGTTGTTCAACGCTTATTGAAGGAACTTTGGTAGAAGAAAATGAAACAAAACAACCAACAAAGGTGAGCTTTGTTGGTTGTTTTTTTTTGTTAGGTTTTAAATGGTTGAGTCCGTTTTTTCGGAAATGTAGGTCTCTGTATGAATTGAGCGGACACCAGAGCCGTTATTTTCGAAAAATCGGGCTTTTTCTAAGTTTCGAGGACACCAGTTCCGTTATTTCCTGTTATTGAGTGCAAAATTCCTGTTTTTAGTGAAATAGCGGAATACCTGGCCGCGAAATCATCAAAATTAGAGTTTTGACAAAAATAACGGAATGTATGTCCGGAAGAAATATAAAATTTAGTAACCTAGCCTTCTTCCAACACGACTGTATAACTAACGTCATTCTCAGCAGCCCCGTTCATCTCAACCAAATTGCCATATTGATCTAGAAGAGTTGCTTTGCCATCCCTAACGGCCTTATAGTATTCCTCATTAAATTTAAGCAATCCGTGTTTTAATTTAGCGCCATGAAAAAGTTGAATTTCCTTATTATTAATTAAGATACGCAAATCATTCACTCTCCCCTTGCTAGTCGCTTTCTATCAGGTCCTATTTTTCGTAGTAGCCTGTACCTTAATTCTACACCATTATGATTTGTTAATAATAAAAAGTTTTTGATATAAAGCAAATCTCTTTAAGCAAAGAATTTTAGCATGCAAACTAAATGTGGCTAATCAAAAAGGACATGACTACATCTGGTATGAGTGGTATCTGTATGGTAATTATGCAGTTCGCTCTATTATATGAATAAATTACCACGGTTAAATAGGAGTTTTGACCCATAATTTTTCGACGGAAATCGACTATAATTTACATTATCAGTTGAAAAGGGCAAAGCCATTGAAAAATGGTGACGCAAAGCTATAGGGATTTCGTTGGAGGAACCAACAAATCAGCCAGTTGCCAGTCAAAGCTGGCCTCCCTTGTGGAATAAGAAAAATGGAGGAGATTTTACATGTATTTAACGTATGAAGAAGTGGATAAGAAGAGAAGACGTAACAAGATGTTAGTAAAAGTGTTTTTGGTTGGAGTAGCTGTTAGTGTTCCAGTAGCCGTTTCTTTACTAGCAAGCATGTTATAAAACCAGAAAGAGCCGATCAATCTCCGGAATTGATCGGCTCTTTCTAGTTTTTACTAGTTAAAAAGTTTTCTGCGTTGTTGATTCCATAGTTTAATATAGACTTCCCTGTTTTCTTTGCAAATAAAAAATTTAATTCCGACCAATTTTAGTGGTGTAAAAACTTCCTTCATTTGTATTAATGGCATTTAACTAAATTCTCCTTTCATCGTCCTAGTTATTCCCATTATATACCACGTGAAGAGTTATTTTAATAAAAAACGTTCGATAATAAGTGACATTTTTCGCATGACAAAAGAACTAGTCGAAGTGGAAAAATTGAAGTTTCTTTTATTAAATCGCTTTTTGTAGTGTTATTTAGATATAATTTCATTAAATCTAGTTTGTCTAGCGAAAGCTACTTTGAAAAAGGCGGATTGTTAGTAGTTATTGGTAATTTTGTAGCTTGAAGATCTGTGGTTGTCTCTCTTAATCTACGTAAAGGACAGTTGAAATAGGCTTAATTGAAGCTGTCACTATCAATTTTTCAACACTCAGACTACAACGAATTGGATCATGTAATCATTCTGAGAAACAGACACTAAGAGTTTTTTTGATATTTTTGGAATATTTTTTAAAAAGTTAATATTTTCTGTTAATAATATTTTTAAAGAACCTTTGCAAATTGGCAAAGGCGTTAAGATTGTCATATCTTGTCATATTGATTGCACTATTAGATAACTATGAAGGGGAAACTTGTACTAAAACTAGAAATTTTTATAATTCGATTGGATAATTTACCTTCGTTTATTTGATTTTGTTCATGCTGAAAAAAATAAGTACTGTAAAATATTATATAGACGTAAATGTAATGCAGGCATAATATGGTAAAGAAAATTAAAATTGAAAAGAAGGTGTTAGTGGAATGATCATTTTTCCTGAATACGAAATTCTTTCTTTTATTGAACTACAACAACGGCCTGAAGTTTACCGCTATTACTTGTCATTATCGAACCAAGATATTCGTGATTGGAGAGTTTTTGATGCGGGGGACTATGAGATTATCATCATATCCGGAGGACTAAAAAATACAGGTGGCCACTGGATTGAAATAGTAGAAGTTTTAAATGTGGGTAACAAAACTGTCATCAAAATCAGAGAGCACCAGCCATCACCTGAAGCTTTCGTTACAATGGCATTTACAAATCCAACAGTAGTAATGAAAATGAAAAAAGCTGATATATTTTCTGACAAAGAAATTATTTCATGGGATGGAATGGAATTCTTAAAATCGAATGGGCTAGCATATTAGCAAATCTTTGCTGTACCAGGGCATATGAAACCTATTAGGTGTTTCTATGTCTTTTTTTGTTTATTTTCATAATGGAAAATGCCTTCAAATCAGGCAATGTAGCAGGTTTGGAAAGTTTCCTTGCTAACGAAGATAAATAGTTAGGTATTTCTTAGAATACAGATTTTAAAAGATGAATGCCTTTTTTAGATTATTAACAAAAAATTAAAACAATAAAAATTATCTAAATATTTGTAAAGCAAAACAATTGACTAAATTTAGAATTGTCCGTAAAATTTACATTGCAAGTCGAATTATACATAAACTTGGGAGGGATGGTAGAAGTTTGTAGTATTGCCATTATATTTTGACAATTTTTAGGAGGGGAATTTATTGAGCAAATATCGTAAACATTTTGCGAGTTTACTAGTGTTTTTACTAGTTTTCTCGAACTTCCATTTTGTTGCAAGTGCAAATGCGCAAGGAAGTTCAAATTTAGAAACAGTTAGAAGTTTATTACAAGAAGTTGTAGATGCAGAGTTTATTCAAGAGGCTGAAGCACCTTTTGCTGCAACTGACAGCGTGCGTGTTATTGTCGAATTAACAGGTGAAACACCAGTTGAATTCGCAACAAAGCAAGATGTACTATACAAAGATTTATCTGAAACAGTTAAGGAATCTTTAGAAGTTCAAATCCTTGCTGAGCAAGACACAGTGAAAAATGCTATTTCGTCACAAGGTGTTAACTTTGATTACAAATACAACTTCACAACAAGTTTCAACGGATTTAGTGGTGACGTTCTATTTGGCGACATCGAAAAAATCGAAAACTTAGCTGGTGTTGAGAGAGTTTACTTGGCAAATGAATACAATCGTCCAGAAGTTGAACCGAACATGGAAACAAGCCATCAGTTTATCCAGTCAATTCAAACTTGGGCTGATGCACATTTTAAAGGTGAAGGAATGGTTGTTGCTGTATTAGATACAGGAGTAGATCCACTACACAAAGACTTTAAAATTAGTGAGGGTGTAGAAGTTGCCCTAACTGAAGAGAAAGTTAATGAAATTCTTGCTACAAACAACATGAAAGGTCTTTACTTTAATGAGAAAGTACCTTTTGGTTATAACTATTTCGATTTAAATAACGAAATCTTGGATCTAGGGCCACATGCTTCTCATCACGGAATGCACGTTGCTGGTACTGTAGTTGCAAATGGTCAAATTTATGGAGTTGCTCCTGAAGCTCAAGTGTTGGGGATGAAAGTATTCTCTAATGACCCTGAGTATCCATCAACGACTTCAGACGTATACTTAATTGCAATTGATGATTCAATTAAATTAGGCGCAGATGTACTAAACATGAGTTTAGGATCAGTAGCTTCTTTCTATGATCCACTTAGTGCTGAAGATGTGGCAATTACTAGAGCCGTAGATAACGGTGTAGTTGTAGCTGTTTCTGCAGGTAACTCTGGACATATTGGTCGTAACTATGCGAACCCATTATTCAAGAACCCTGACATTGGGGTAGTTGGAGCGCCAGGCTTAAACTACGACACAATCCAAGTTGCTGCTTCTGGTAACGAAGCATACTTATATGAAACTGCAATTACACTTGCAGGGAACGAAGAGTTCTCAGCTGTTGGTTATGGTATGGATAGCTGGGTAGAGCTTGATGGTCTTGAATTAGTAGACCTTGGTACCAAACTTGGTGGTAGTCTTGCGGATTACGCTGGATTAGACGTTGCTGGTAAAGTTGTTTTAGTACCTCGTGGTGAATTCTCGTTCATTGCTAAAGTAGAAACTGCAGCTGCAGCTGGTGCTGCTGGGATCATTGTTCGTAACCATGATCCAAATGCAAACTTCTTCAAAAACCAAGGTGGTTGGGATATTCCATTTATGCATGTTCAGCATGGCGATGGGCTAGCATTACGAGCTGCTATTGCTGCTGGTCATACTACGCTACAAACAAACCAACTTGTTGAACAAGAAGATGTTGAGATGGGTCGTATGACTGAATTTACGTCTTGGGGTTCAACGCCAAGCTTAGAGTTAAAACCTGAAATTACTGCTCCTGGTGGAAATATTTATTCTACTATTCAAGGCGATGCTTATGGTGTGAAAAGTGGTACATCAATGGCTGCTCCTCACGTCGCTGGTGGTGCTGCACTTGTTCAACAATATTTAAAAACAGACGAGAGATTTGCAGATCTTACTGCATCTGAACGTACTCGTCTTGCAAAAGCGTTACTAATGAACACTGGTTATGTAATTGAAGATTTACATGGACAACCATTCTCTCCACGTCACCAAGGTGCTGGTATGATGTCGTTGTATCATGCTGTTACTACACCGGTCATTGTAACTAGCAAAGCAACAGGAGAAGCGAAAGTTGAGCTTTATGATTTCACAGATAAAGTATTCAGTTTTACACTTGTTGCTGAAAGTTTAGTAGACAAGTCAGTTACGTATGTTGTTGATACATCTGTATTAACTGATACGTTTAGAGAAGTTGCTAATGGACCTAAACGTAATGCTTTAATTGCTGGTGATTTAATTGATGTAGCAGTTACTGCTCCTCCAACAGTTACAGTACCAGCTGGAAAATCTGTAGAATTTACAATCGAAATCGATTTAAGTAAAGCGAAAATTCCTGGATTAACTGCAGATGGAAAAGCTACGTCTATGGACTTATTTGAAGATATCTTTGTTGAGGGCTTTGTTTCACTATTAAGTGCCTCTAACCCAGATATATCTGTACCTTTCTTAGGTTTCTACGGTAAGTGGGATCGTCCTTCATTCTTAGATGGATTGTCAATCTTTGGTCAAGACCGTTATTACTTTGCGCATCGTGCTACTGTACAAGGTGCAGTTCAAGAACGCGATGTTGTTAACGAAAGAGGTCAATTCCTACCACCTGCATTTACAGATACGGATGGGAAGAAATTCTATGGAATTAACCCGAAAGATACTTTATTAACAGGTGTTAACCCGATTCCTGCTTTCTTACGTAATACACGTGAAGTTCACTATAATGTATTAGATGAAAATGGGAAATTATTAACTCGTATTCTTACACAAGCAAATGTACGTAAAAACTATGGTGCTAACCAATTCAGCTATGTTCAAGCAAGAGGCTGGAATGGAACAGTTAATGGTAAGTTAGTTCCAGATGGTAAATACTTCTATGAAATTAAAGGTAAAGTAGATGCTCCAGGAGCGACTTTCCAATCAATTAAACTTCCTGTAATAGTTGATACAACTGCTCCAGTTGTAAAAATTGACTCTTATGATAGTGAAACAAAAACAGTAACATTCTCTGCAACCGACTCAGGTTCAGGTGTTAACCAAATTTTCGTGTTTGTAGGTCAAGGTGCAAATCCAGTTGCAACACTTCCAGCAGATGCTACAGAATTTACATTTGCAAATGCGGTTGGTGTAACTGATATCGAAGTTCTTGCTACAGATAAACTAAACAATATAGGTTCTTCTGCAGTTGCTGTTGGTGACGTTGTTGAGCCATTGATTTTCTTAAGTAATCCAACTGCATTTGGAGCTTATAACAGTTATGACGTGCCAGTAGCAGGATATGTTACGGATAACCATCGTGTTGAAAAGCTTCTAGTGAATGGTCAAGAAGTGGCGTTAACATATACTCCAGCGAATGGTCGTTACAACTTTAGTACAGTATTAAGATTTGAACAAGATGGCATTGAAGAAATTACAATTTCAGCATTTGATGCATCTGGTAATGAGTTCTCAATTGCAAGAAGAGTATATCTTGATACACAAGCTCCAACAATCTCTGTTGATCTACCGAAGATTGTAGAAAATGACGTGGTAGAAGTGCCAGCTTCATTCCTATTAGAAGACAACTTCCACTACTTATCGTTCTTTATTAATGGTAGTCACGAGTTCTTATTACCTTCTACTAACGTAGCTGGAGGACTTTTAAATGGTGCGTCTGCAACATTTGATACAACTCTTGCTCTTAAAGAAGGTCATAACACATTTGAATTACGACTATTAGATTTTGCTAATAACGTGACAACTAAAGTTGTTAATGTTTACAGATTAGCTGAGGGTGAAGAAGTTGCGGCAGCTAAAATTGAGGAAGTTTCAGCTACACCTCAAGATATCGTAAGTAACAAACGCCCAGCTTTGATTCACGCTACAAGTAATGAAGAAATTACTTGGTCTGCTAAAGTCGTTTCTCCAGAAGGAGAAGAGTTTACTTTAGAATCTACTACTGGTACTGAGTACCATGCAACATGGACTCCGGGACTTTATGCTGAAAATGGCGAGTATACGTTAGTAGTAACTGGTGTAGACGCTCAAGGTAAAGAAGTTGCACCATATGAAACAACTTTTACAGTTTACAACTATGATGCAGTAATCAGTGGAGTAAGTGTTCTTGATGTGAATGGAGAAGCGAAATCTACATTTACACAAACAGGTTTTGCTTATGTGGCAGCTGATATTACAAACCTTGGTCCAACAGCTCTACAAAGACCAATGTTAATTATTCAGGTTCTTGATAGTAATAACCGTGTTGTAGAAAGATCATTCATGACAGTGAGTTCGTTAGAAAATGGTGCTACAAACGGCTTGGGTATGCAATTGTCATTAAATCGTTTTGAGCAAGGTACTTACCATGTTGAAGTGTTTGCTTGGAATGGTTGGGAAATGAAAGCTTTAGCAGAAGCGAATAAAGGTCTTACTTTTATCGTTGAATAATTAAAGGATGAGGGAAGTCGTTACTTCCCTCCTTCATCAATTTTAACAAATTAAAGAAAGGTGGAAGGACAATGAAAAAAAGACTTACAATTATCTTCTTAGCGTTTTGCGTATTCTTTGTCCAAGTCCCGTTTGCTTTTGCAGCAGATATTAGCTTAACTGTTAATGTTGATAAAGCAGAGTATTTACCGGGTAGCACGGTGCAGATTAGTGGAGTAGTTTTAAAAGATGGAAAAGCAGGAAAGGGTACTCGACCAGCAGTTACTGTGTGGGATGAAAAAGGTAATCTAGTTGATAGTTACCAATGGAATGATACCGATATTCAATCAAATGGTTCAATTACTAGAAGTTTTACGTTAGCTACTAATGCTTCTACAGGAAAATATACTGTGAGAGCTGTTGCTGGTGAAACTACAGCAACAACAACATTTAATGTTGTTGGCTCACTTGATAACAAATCAGTGACTGTTTCTACAGATAAATCTACATACAATAGAGGTCAAACGGTAACTATTACTGGTGAAGTGAAGTTAGACGGAAAAGCGGTTAGAAATACAGATGTAACACTTCATGTTTCATTCGAAGGTAATAGTGAAAGAGTTGGTCAAGTAAAAACGAATACTAATGGACAATATTCGTTTAGCTATGTTGTTAAGAGTAATGCAAAATTTGGTCAATACAATGTTGAGGTTCGAGGAATTGACACTTTTGCTACAACGAAATTTGATGTTGTTGCACCAGAGAAAAGTGTGACTATTTCTACAGATAAGGCTACTTACAATAAAGGTCAAACTGTGGTTATTTCTGGTGATGTCAAGTTAAATGGACAAGCTGTAAGTGCGACGGATGTAATGCTTTATGTTGCATTTGAGGGGAAAAGTGAAAAAGTAGGTCAAGTAAAAACAAATAGCAACGGTCGATATACCTTTAACTATGTTTTAAAGAATGATGCTAAAACTGGAAAATACAATGTTGAAGCAAGGGCTATTGAAGTTTCGGGTTCAACAACATTTGATGTGGTTCAACCTGGAACACCGGAAACACCAGTAACACCACCAACTCCAGGTCAACCGGTAACACCACCAGTAGTTCCAGTTTCACCACCAGTAGTTGTTCCTGTGAAACCAGAGGATGTTGCCGGGCAAATTCAAAATCCTGCACTAAACGAAGTTGTTGTAAACGTAGGATTGAATGCAGATGGTAATAAAAATGTTCAAGCTGAGGTATCGGCTGAAATATTAAAACAAGTAGCTGAGAGTAACAAGGCTCTTGTTATTAAAGGTGAGAAATCTTCATTAGCAATTCCTTCAAAAACTCTTAAAGGAATTGCGGATGCTGCAAAAGGAAATAAAGTATCGGTTACAACAATTGAGTTAACGGATAAAGAAATTACAGTACCAATCGCAATGTCAGGTCAAAAGTTATTATCGCCAATTTTTGACTTTACTATTTCGGTGGAAAAACTTGATGGAACTAAAGAGAAAGTTTCGAAGTTTGCAGAGCCTATAACTGTAAGTGTTGCTGTCGATAAGACAAAATTTGGGGATACTCGTAAAGCTTCTGCTTTTTATTTAAATGATACTACGTGGGATTATGTTGGCGGTAAATTAGTAAATGATTTATTTGTATTTAAAACAAGACATTTTTCTAAATTTGCCGTATTAGAATTCAATAAAACTTTTGCAGATATTTCAAATCACTGGGCTAAAGATGGAATTGAAATCATGGCTTCTCGTACTATCATTAAAGGTGTCACTGATGATAAATTTGCACCAAATACTGATATCACAAGAGCTCAATTTGCTGCATTAATTACAAGAACACTAGGTTTAGAGAAAACAACCTATACTGGTAATTTCTCAGATGTTCCTAAAAATGCATGGTATGCCCTTGAGGTAGAAGCTGCTCAGAAAGCTGGTATCGTTCAAGGTAACGCAGGAAAGTTTAATCCGAACAGCAAGATTACTCGTGAAGAAATGGCTGTAATGATCGTAAGAGCGTATGAGTATGAAGTAGGAAAGGCACAAGTTAGTGGTACATTACCATTTACAGATAAACATGCTATTTCTAGTTGGGCTCAAGATGCTGTAAATGCTGCAAATGCGTTAGGTCTTGTAACTGGAAAAACGGCAACAACGTTTGTTCCAAAAGACCATGCAACTAGAGCAGAAGCAGCAGTAATGCTATATCGTTTAGTTAATAAATTTTAACAAAAGGAAGAGTGGTCAATGAGACCACTCTTCTTTTTGTGTCAAAAGCAGCCTCTAATTATTATTTTAATATAATATTAACAAGTTCGACAATTCTAGTGAACTTTTGCACCAAGCTTTGCTTTTATTCTACAAAAATCAATATAATAAAGTGTTTTTCTTTGTTTATATCCGAGACTCGACATATTTCTATGCGTATTTTGTCAAAGGTTTACCCTTAAATAATTATTCTAAAATATTGACATTTATAATTATTAAGCTAATATTAATTATGTAGACAGAAAATACTAATAATTGTGAAATTAGTAGAGATTAGTAGTTTACTGTCAGATAGAATTAGAGAGGAGGGTTTTTGGCTTTTTGCATCAAGACTATGCATTAGTACTTATCAAAGGAGGAAGATATTTTGTTTATGAAAAAGAAGAAATCATTTTTTAGTCTCTTTTTAGTATGTTTACTAGTATTCTCGAATCTGGCGTATGCTGGTCCGGTCGGTGCGGCAGCTAGTTCAGAAAAATTACCACTAGAAAATTTAACAGAAGAAATATATAACCCGAATGATGTTGTACGTATCGTAGTTGAGCTAGAGCAAGAACCTGCAATTGAGTATGCAACATCACAAGGGGTGTTGTACAAAGAGCTTGATAATAACCTACAAAAACAACTAGAAGAAGCGATTGTTAATGAGCAATTAAGTGTTCAAGATGCAATTACTTCTGCAAATATTACATTTGAAGTAGAACATAATTTCACTGTAGCATTCAATGGCTTTAGTGGATTGGTAACTTTCGATGAAATTGAAGTTATTGAAAGTCTACCTGGTGTATTAGCAGTACATATTGCTAATGAATACTTTTTACCTGAACTAGAGACTGCTAATCCTAACATGGAATTCAGCCACAATATGATTGGTACCGAATTAACTTGGGAAGAGGTTGGCTTAACTGGTGAAGGTATGATTGTTGGGATTATCGATACTGGAATTGACCCATCACATGCGGATTTAACTCCAGGGTTAGATGAAGGTGTTGAAATTGCCTTAACAGAAGACTTAGTTAATAGTTTAAAAGATGAGCATAAACTTCCTGGTGTCTTCTTTACTGACAAGGTGCCATATGGATACAACTATATGGATAAGAACACACAAATTCTTGAAACAGGTCCTTCAGTTAGTAGCCATGGTATGCACGTAGCTGGTACTGTAGCATCTAACGGACATCTTTTAGGTGTAGCACCAAATGCCCAGCTACTAGCGTTAAAAGTATTTGGTAATGATCCACGTTTCGGGTCTACGTATGGAGATATTTATACAGCTGCGATTGATGATGCGATTAAATTAGGAGCAGATGTAATTAACCTAAGCTTAGGTTCTCCAGCTGCATTTAATAATCCGAATAATCCGGAACAAATGGCCATTACAAGAGCTGTAGAAAACGGTATGATTGCTGCAATTTCTGCAGGGAATTCAAACAATTTTACTACTGCACTAACTGGTGGCTTACCTTTAGCTACTAACCCTGACATTGGTGTGGTTGGAGCTCCAAGTTTGACGCCAGCATCTACATCTGTTGCGTCAGTAGATAATGCAACGGTTGTTCTTGAAGAAATGCTTTATGTAGCTGGTGAAGTAGAAGGATCTATTGGAATGAGCCCATCAAATAAACACCATCTAAATCTTGATGGTCCAAAAGAACTCGTTCATGTAACTTATACAGGATCTGGTGATGAGGGACTTGCTAGTTTAAGAGCAAACCTTGCAACTGCTGATGTTGAGGGTAAAATTGTCTTGTTACAACGTGGTTTAACTTTTGTAGATAAAACTATGGCTATTCAAGAAGCTGGTGGGGTAGGGGCAATTGTATATAACCATTCTCCAGGATATACGACAATGCCAACTGAACAGCGTATTACTATTCCACAGATGTTTATCTCAAAAAATGATGGAGAGCTTTTAGCAGAGTTAGTTACTACGGAAACCGTAACTCTTTCTTTCAATGGGGCAAATAAAGAAGTAATGCTTCCTTACACAATGTCAGCTTTCACTTCATGGGGCTTAACTCCTGATCTTGATTTCAAACCTGAAATTACAGCACCAGGTGGAAGCATTAACTCGTTACTACAAGGTGGCGGTTATGGTGTGAAGAGTGGTACATCTATGGCAGCGCCTCATTTAGCTGGTGGTGCAGCTTTAATTCTTGAAAGAGTAGATGTAGATTTTGGTTTAACTGGTAATGAGCGTTCTATTAGAGCAAAAAATCTACTTTTAAATACTGCAGCTCCAGTTATTCAAGATGGTTATGGCATTCCAGTATCTCCTCGTCGTCAAGGTGCGGGATTAATGGATGTATACGGTGCAGCTACAACTCCTGTCATCGTTACGGAAGTTAATTCAGGAGAAGGAAAAGTAGCGTTAAAAGAAGTAGGCGATACATTCACATTTACATTAAAGGCTGAAAACTTTAGTGATGAAGATGTAACTTATGGAGTATCTACAAATGCACAAACTGATCTAGTTAATGCTGCAGCTAGAATCCAACTTGTTCCACAAACTATTAATGGTGTAGAAGTAAGTTACGCTGGTATTGCTGACAACAGCATTACAGTACCTGCAAATGGATCAGTAGAATTTACAGTTACTGTTGATGTAACAAACGGTTTAATTGATGGTGGAAAATCACTAGTAGAAGTTTTCCCTAATGGTAACTTTGTTGAAGGTTTCGTTTCTCTAACAGATGCTAACAATGACCTTCCGACGCTAACAGTTCCTTATGTTGGCTTCTATGGTAAGTGGGATAAAGCTCCAGTTATTGATAAAAAGAGATTTGAAGAGGGACGTTACTTATCAAATACTGATTTATACACAAATGATAGGGAAGATGTTCTTAGACTTTCAGAACTAACAGTTGGGGATAAGGCTGTTGAGAATATTCATGTTTTCTCACCAGTAGCAGGAAATGGATTAAATCCAGTCCTTACATTACTAAGAAATGCAAAAGAACTACAATATAATATTCTTGATGCAGATCAAAAGTATTTAAGAACTGTCTTAATCGAAAAAAATATTAGAAAAAGCTACGCATCTCCTGGACACAACTTTACATCTAGTGGTATTCGTACATGGGATGGAACAGTTAAAGGAAATGTCGTACCTGATGGCTTATACTACTATGAAATTAAAGCGGTAATCGACTTCCCAGGTGCTGAGTGGCAAAGTGTGCTTTTCCCAGTGCTTGTTGATGCAACAGCTCCTGCGGTAGAGTTTGATTATGATAAAGAAGACGGAACCGTTGAATGGTCTGTTTCGGATCATGGTTCAGGATTATCTGAGGAAGTTCGAGTATATGTAAATGGTGTAGTTCAAGAAACAATTGCAGTAACTGATGAAAATCGTTCTGAAGTTACAGGTTCACTAGATGTATCTGACCTAGTTGCAGGTTCATCTGTAGCGGTTGTTGCTGCTGACCGTGCAGGTAACGCTGGCAGCGGCTCGCTTGAGGGAATTAATGATCATAGATTCCCATTCATTTATATTGATTCACCGGAAGCGCTTGGTATCTATAATACGTTAGAAATTCCAGTGTCAGGTTATATCCTTGATCAATCAAATGTTGTTGAATTAAAAGTAAATGGCAATGTAACAGAGGTTACATTTAACGAAACTGCAAACAGATTTGAATTTGATACAACAGTGACATTTGAGAAAGACGGGGCACCTGATGTATTCTTTGATATTACAGATGCTGCTGGAAATACTGTTGGAATAAAACGTCAAATAATTGTTGATACAAAAGCACCTACACTGAACGTGACAGCTCCTGCATCTGTAAATGCTAATACTTCATCAGTAGAAGTAACGGTATCGGTTGCTGATAACTTTGACTCGCTACGACTATTTGTAGATCAAAGTCAAAAGTATTTAAATTTGTTAAGTGCACCTTATGGTGAAACGAACTTTAAAGATGAGTTTAAGTTAACTTTAGAGTTAGAACCAGGTGAAAATGTGTTTGTATTTGAATTAGTAGACGGGGCTGGCAACGTAACTGAAAAAGAAGTGAAAATTAACCGAGGTACTGCTTCTACACCACCACCAGCGGGTGGCGGCGGTGGCGGTGGTTATACACCAGCACCAACACCTCCAGTTGTTCCAGCACCTGAATTGCCTGCAGTAAAAACATTCAGCGATATTACAAACCATTGGGCAAAGGCTGAAATTGAGTTTTTAGCAACTCGTTCAATTATCAATGGTAAAACGGAAACTACTTTTGCACCTAACGCTGATATTACAAGAGCAGAATTTGCTGCACTTGTTGCTAGAGTATTAGAGTTAGAAAAAGGTACTTTCAAAGGAACGTTC
>WPCK01042325.1_pt1 | contig 83711 bp, 65 predicted proteins | sample 5399851 | NCBI WGS metagenome assembly WPCK01 (sample SAMN12869471, study PRJNA574797) | sludge metagenome | isolation source: wastewater treatment of pH11 | place: China:Beijing | collected 2019-05-20 | reverse complement strand
GAGGCCAATGCCGCCATCGCGGCGCTGTCGGCCTCGCGCGAGGCACGTGGCCGGGCCGAGGAACGGCAGGTCGCCGCGGAGGAGCGCCGGCGCGAGAGCGAAGCCCGCATCGCCGAGACGCTGAACGTGCCGCCGCATCTGGTGATCCGCCAGACCGGTCTTGCCGCCGATGCCGCGTTGCCCGATGCCGGCGCGGTCGAGCGCAGCCTCGAGCGACTGAAGATCGAGCGCGAACGGCTGGGCGCCGTCAACCTGCGCGCCGACGAGGAAGCGCAGGAATTGTCGGAGCGGCTCGAAACCATCGTGCGCGAGCGTGATGACGTGGTGGAGGCCATCCGCACCCTGCGTCAGGGGATCCTGAGCCTGAACAAGGAAGGGCGCGAGCGGCTGACGGAGGCATTCGGCGTCGTCAATGGCCATTTCCAGCGCCTGTTCACCCATCTCTTCGGCGGCGGAACAGCCGAGCTTCAACTGATCGAGAGCGACGATCCGCTTGAAGCCGGGCTGGAAATCCTCGCCCGGCCTCCGGGCAAGAAGCCGCAGACCATGACGCTCCTGTCGGGCGGCGAGCAGGCACTGACGGCGATGGCGCTGATCTTCGCCGTGTTCCTGACCAATCCCGCGCCGATCTGCGTTCTCGACGAAGTGGATGCGCCACTCGACGATCACAATGTCGAGCGGTTCTGCAACCTGATGGACGAGATGGCGCGCACCACCGCGACCAAGTTCGTCATCATTACCCACAACCCGATCACCATGGCGCGGATGAACCGCCTGTTCGGGGTGACCATGGCCGAGCAGGGCGTCTCGCAACTGGTTTCGGTGGACTTGCAGACCGCCGAACGCTTCATCGCCGCCGAATAGCGATCATTGCTTCGTGAGCGCGGCGATCCGCTTTTCGGTCTCGCCGATCCATTGATCCGCCTCGGCCTTCATCTGCCCTGAAGCGCGCAGATCGGTCAGGATCGCGAGCCCGCGCGTCAGATTGCCGGCGGGATCAACGCCGGCGTCGGCGGCTCTCCACAGTCGCACGAACAGGTTCCAGCGCGCTTCGGCGCCGGCAGGGTCGAGCGCCAGCTGGCGAGCGGCGATGTCGACCGCCTCCGCGGCTTCCGCCGCAAGCCGCGAGGTGTCGCCGGCCATGGCGCGCGCCGCGACCAGTAGGTCGAGGAAAAGCCGCGCTTCCTCGATCAGTCCGGAATCGCCGGGGTTGGCGGCAAGTCGGTCGCGGGTCCGCTGCATGGCGGGGACGAGCAGTTGCAGCGCCGGTTCGGCCTGGTTCAGGTCGATGCGGATTTCGGCGCTCTTGTAGAGCGCGATGGACAGGTCGGTCTGCCACAACGCGTTGCGCGGATCGTGCCCGGCGAGACGGCGCGCAATCGCCAGCCGCTCGTCATGCGCATCCTGCGCGGCGGAGAAATCACCGGCAGCGCGTGAAAGATCGCCGACCCGCTCCAGGCTCACCCCCATGTCGCGCTGCCAGCGCGTGTTGTGCGGGTCCCGGCCGGCAAGCGCGCGGCGGATGGCGAGGCTCTCCTGGAAGTGCTTCATCGCATCGGCGCTGCTGCCCTGCCGCAGCAGGACGTCGCCGATCTTTTCTTCCGCGACCGAGAGGTCGTGCTGCCAATGGCTGATGTTCGGGCTGCGCGCGACAAGGTCGCGGGCGATCCGGCCAGCTTCCGAATAGGCCTCCATGGCGGCGTCGAGCTTGTCGCGACCGATAAGGACATCGCCGACCCGATTGCGGTTGACCGACATTTCCCGGCGCCATTCGAGATTCGTTCCGTCGAGCCTGATCAGGCCGTCCCGCAGTTGCCGCGCCTGCTCGTAGAGGCCGAGCGCGGTATCGGCGTCGCCGCGCGCCGCATGCATGTTGGCCAGGTGCTCCCGCGCGCCGGCAAGGTCGTGGACCCATTTCGGATTGGGTTCCCCGCCGCCGACCAGCGCGGACAGCAGGGCATCGGTCTGCTGGTAGTCCGCCGTAGCCGCGTCCAGATCGCCGAGGCTCTCCTTGATCTCCCCGAGATTGACAAGGGTCACGGCGATGGAATGCCGGAGCGCCTTGTTGTCGGGGTTGCGCGCAGCGAACGGTGCGATGCGATCATAGGACGCCTGGTAGGCCGCCAGCGCGCCGGCGAGGTCACCGCCTTGCGCCAGCGCAAGCCCGATGCGCTCGTCGCTGGACCCGTGGTCCCGGGCCCATTCGATGTTGGCCGGATCGAGCGTCGTCAGCGCCGCGATGGCACGGTTGGCCGACCGATAGCTTTCGAGCGCGGCGGCAAGGTCGCCGCTGGTGCGCAGGATGTCGCCGATGCGGCTGGCGGAAACGAAGGTGAAGCGGCGAAGCGCGGTGTTGGATGGATGCCGGGCGCTCACTGGCGCGATGCGGTCGTGGGAGGCGCGAAACGCCGCGAGCGCCGCTTCGGTGTCCCCCTGGTTCAATCGCAATTCGCCGATCCGTTCCTGTGCAACGGACAGATCGATCAGGGATTCGATCCGGTCGGGGTCGGCGGCGGCCAGGCGCTCGCGGATTTCCATGCTGCGCCCGAAGGCATCGCCGGCCTGCGCCCGGTCGCCGAGCTCAAGCGCGATGTCGCCGACATCGAGCAGGGCGACGGCCAGGTCCCGTTGTGCTTCGGTTTCCCCCGGATGCGCCGCCGCGACCGCCGTCATGATGTCGAGCGCGCTGTTGTAGTCGCGGCGCGCGGCGGCCAGGTCGCCCTTCTTGACCCGGGTATCGCCGACCTTCTTGTAGGAGATGCCGAGATCGCGCTGCCAGAGCCGGTCGTCGGGTTCCTTGTCGACCAGATTCCCGGCAATGGACAGGCTGCGCTCGAACATCTCCAGCGCGCCGGCGACATCGCCGAGCAGGAGGCGGATGTCGCCGATCTTGTTGTACGAGACGGAAACATCGCGCTGCCGGTCCAGATCGTCGGGTCGAGCCTGGGCCTGGGCCTGGAGCGCGTCGTGGCCGGCCTCGTAGACTTGCAGCGCCCCGGCAATGTCGCCGGTGGCCAGCCGGACATTGCCGGTACGGATCAGGCTGACAGCGAGGTTCCGCTCGGCGGCGATCGATCCGGGATCGATCTCCATGTGCCGGCGCGCCGCACGCTCCATGCGCGTCACCGCGTCCAGGGCGCCATCCATGTCGCCGAGCGTCACATGGAGATCGCTGATGGACGCCAGCAGCCAGACGGCATCTTCGCGTGCGCTTTCCGGCAGGGTCTCGCCCGAAACGCGTTCGTTGAGCGCCGCGGCCCTTTCATAGGCGGCGATGGCACCGGCATAGTCCAACTGTGCCCGGGCAATGCCGCCATCGGCGGCATGGGTGGCGGCTTCCGACAGCCGGCGCTTGACCAGATTGGCGGCAAGGGCTTCCGACGATGACGCATCGATCGACGCGGCATCCGACAGCAGCTGGCGCGCTTCTTCGAAGGCGCCGAGCGCCAGCTTCTCTTCTGCCTGGGTGCGCAGCCGCGTGACCTGCGGATCGTCGGACGCCAAGCGCCGGAGATCGTCGCGCGTGGCGACGAATGCATCGGCGGCCTCGGCGAGCTTGCGGTCGCGTTCTTCGGGTGCAAGCGTCCGCAGATCGGCCGAGATGAGGGCGCCATAGAGGGGCCCGAGCGGCATCGACCGTTCCGATGCGATCCGCTCGACCTCCTGCCGCATGTCCGGCGTCACATCGGCCATCGCCAGCAGCAGCCGTTCGCGCTCCGCCAGGGTTCCGGTCTCGGCGGCAAAGAACAGCCGCGGCAGGCCGCTTTCGACATAGGGCAGTTGCCGGCCGGCTGAGCGCTCATACACTTCCTGCTGGACCAGCGTGAGCACCGAGCGGATTTCGAGGCCGTCGGCCGAAAGGTGTTCGGCGAGCGCGGCCGAGAATGGCGAATGTCCGTCCGTGCCGTCCGACGCGGTCTCGCCCGGCGCGGCCGAAAAGGCAAAGAGCGTGTTTTCCGATCGCCCGACGCGTCCGAATCCGGGCGTCGCCCCGTCCTTCACGTCGGCGGCCAGCGGCCGCGCCGAACGACCGTCGCTGCCACCCGTGCCGAACGGATCGTCCCGGCAGGCGTCGAGCACGATCAGCACGGTCTCGGCCGCCTCCGCCGCGGCCGCGCGAACCTCGACGAGCGGCAGTGTCGATGCCTTCAGCGCCTCCAGCGAGGCGACGTCGGCATCGACCGGCAACAGCCGGTTGTCGCCGGCGATCTCCACACCGTGCCCGGCGAAATAGACCAGAGCCACATCGGCACCCGCCGCGTCCTCCCGGAAATCGTCGAGCGCGCGCCGCATGCGCCGCAGGTCGCGGTTGCTTTCGCGCACCACGGTGAAGCCGAGCGCCTCCAGCGTCTCGGCCACCAGGTCGGCATCGTCGTCGGCGTTGGCAAGCGGGCGGACATGCTCGTACTTTTCCGCCGAGAGCACGAGCGCGAACCGCCCGGCCGCTTCCGCCGTACCGGCGGCAAGCGCGAACGCGAGCATTGCAATCATGCCGCCCAAGGGACGCACTGGCGCCTCCCGCCAAAACCGGATGCAGGATAATCAGGCAATTGCGGACATAGAAGGGAAGAATCGTGGCAGCCTGCGGCGGTTTCGCCATGCCGCTTTGTCGCGGTTTGACGTAGCGCATTTCCTGTTGCGATGCAGCATGGCAGGGTGCATGAAATCCTGCGATCCGCGAAGCGGTTGAATCGAGAGCGACGAGGCGCGCCATGACGAAATGGGTCTATTCTTTCGGCGGTGGAACGGCTGACGGGCGAGCCGGCGACAAGGCGCTGCTCGGCGGCAAGGGCGCCAACCTGGCTGAAATGGCCGCACTCGGCCTTCCCGTACCTCCCGGCTTCACCATTTCCACCGAGGTCTGCACGCATTTCTACGCCAACGACCGCAATTTCCCCGACGGACTTGCCGCCGACGTGGATGCGGCGATGGCCAAGGTCGATGCGATCACCGGCCGCCGTTTCGGCGACAAGAATCGTCCGCTGCTCGTGTCGATCCGGTCCGGCGCCCGCGCTTCGATGCCCGGCATGATGGATACGGTCCTCAACCTCGGGCTCAATGACGATGCCGTGGAGGTGATGGCACGCGAGACCGGCGACGAGCGGTTTGCCTGGGATTCCTACCGGCGTTTCGTGCAGATGTACGCCTCGGTGGTGCTCGGTCTCGACCATGGCCTGTTCGAGGAAATTCTGGAGGAGGAGAAGAACCGCCGAGGCGCCGCACTCGACACCGATCTGACGGCGGCGGACTGGCGCGAGATCGTCAAGGAGTTCAAGGCGCGAATCGAGGAAGAACTCGGCCACGGTTTCCCGCAGGATCCGCGCGAGCAGTTGTGGGGCGCCATCGGCGCGGTGTTTTCGTCCTGGATGAATCCGCGCGCGATCACCTACCGCAAGCTTCACTCGATTCCGGAAGCCTGGGGCACGGCCGTCAACGTCCAGGCCATGGTGTTCGGCAACATGGGCGAGGGCTCGGCGACCGGCGTTGCCTTCACGCGCAATCCGGCGACCGGCGAGAACGCGCTTTACGGGGAATTCCTGGTCAACGCGCAGGGCGAGGACGTCGTGGCCGGCATCCGCACGCCGCAACCGATCACCGAGGCCGCGCGGATTGCGGCCGGTTCGGATCGCGCCTCGCTGGAGGCGTTGATGCCGGAGGCCTTCGCCGAGTTTGCCCGCAATGCGCGCATGCTGGAGAAGCACTTCCGCGACATGCAGGATCTGGAGTTCACCATCGAGCGCGGCCGGCTGTGGATGCTGCAGGCCCGCAACGGCAAGCGCACCGCGCGCGCGGCGCTGCGCGTCGCGGTGGACATGGCCAGCGACGGCCTGATCACCCGCGAGGAAGCCGTCTGCCGGGTCGAGCCGTCGGCGCTCGACCAGCTGCTTCACCCCACCATCGATCCGAAGGCGGAGCGCCATGTGATCGGGTCCGGCCTGCCGGCCTCGCCGGGCGCGGCGACGGGCGAGATCGTGTTCACGCCCGAGGATGCCGAAGCCATGAAGGCCATCGGCAAGCGCGTCATTCTCGTGCGCGTCGAGACCAGCCCCGAGGACATCCACGGCATGCACGCCGCCGAGGGCATCCTGACCACGCGCGGCGGCATGACCAGCCACGCCGCCGTCGTGGCGCGCGGCATGGGCAAGCCCTGCGTCTCGGGCGCCGGTTCGATCCGCGTCGATGCCCGCACCGAAACGCTGATCGGCATGGGCGTACGCCTGAAGAAGGGCGACATCATCACGCTCGACGGCTCGACCGGCCAGGTCCTGAACGGCGCCGTGCCGATGCAGCAGCCCGAACTGTCCGGCGATTTCGCCACGATCATGGGCTGGGCCGACGGAATCCGGCGCATGGCGGTGCGCGCAAACGCCGAAACCCCGACCGACGCGGCCACCGCGGCTTCGTTCGGCGCCGAAGGCATCGGACTGTGCCGCACCGAGCACATGTTCTTCAACGACGAGCGCATCCTGGTGATGCGCGAGATGATCCTTGCCGACAACGAGGCCGGGCGCCGTGCGGCGTTGAACCGGTTGCTGCCGATGCAGCGCTCCGACTTCGTCGAGTTGTTCAGGATCATGGCCGGGAAGCCGGTGACGATCCGGCTCCTCGATCCGCCGCTGCACGAATTCCTGCCCAAGAGCGACGCCGAGATCGCCGAGGTCGCCGAGGCGATGGAGGTTTCGTCGGAAAAGCTGCGCCTGCGCACCGAGGCCCTGCACGAGTTCAATCCGATGCTCGGCCATCGCGGTTGCCGGCTCGCCGTGACCTATCCCGAAATCGCCGAAATGCAATCGCGGGCGATCTTCGAGGCGGCGCTGGAAGCCGGCCGGCAGACCGGCAGCCATGTGGTGCCGGAGGTGATGGTTCCGCTTGTCGGGCTGAAGAAGGAACTCGACTACGTCAAGGAACGCATCGACGCCACGGCCAGGAAGGTCATGGAGGAAAAGGGCGAGACGTTCGAATACAGCGTCGGCACCATGATCGAGTTGCCGCGGGCGGCGTTGCGTGCCGACGTCATCGCAGAGTCGGCGGCCTTCTTCTCCTTTGGCACCAACGACCTGACGCAGACCACGTTCGGCATCTCACGCGACGATGCAGCGCCATTCCTCGAGATCTACCGCCAGCGCGGCGTGATCGAGCAGGATCCGTTCGTGTCGCTCGACACCGAGGGAGTCGGGGAGCTGATCCGGATCGCCGCCGAGCGGGGCCGCAAGACCCGGCCCGGCATCCATCTCGGCATCTGTGGCGAGCATGGCGGCGATCCGGCGTCGATCCAGTTCTGCGAGAGGGTCGGGCTCGACTATGTGTCGTGCTCGCCGTTCCGCGTGCCGATCGCGCGTCTTGCCGCTGCGCAGGCCGTCGTGATGAAGGCAACCGGGCCGAGCAGCACCGCCTGAACCTGCCTCAGGCGAGCGCCCAGCGCTCCTCCAGTGCCGCGAAGGACCGCGCCAGGCCCCGGAAGGGTTCCAGCGCCGGATCGACCGGGGCAACCGCGATCGTCGCGCCATCGGCGCCGAGCGTCACCAGCGTCACCGAACGCCGGCGCGCGTTCCTGCGCGTCAGTGCGGCGATCTCGCTGTAGCCTGAACCCGGGTGCGCCGGAACGCGGAAGACCAGTCTCGCGCCAGCTTCCGCCATGGTCCGCTCGATCAAACCGTCGAAACGGCTCATGCGCTCGACAGGACCGGAACCGGTCTCGGGCGCGGGCAGGGCGGGAACGGGCAGGGGGCTCGGCTCGGGGGGCATGGCGTCTCTCCGCTTCGGCGCCCCCGCGCCTCGCCTCGAAACGAACGCCGCCATTGGGGCGGCAATGTGGCCGCGACCCTACTGGACATTCGTGCGCGGCGCGGAAGAATGTGGGGCTCGCAAGGGAGGATTCCATGCTCGGACTCATGCAGGACTGGCCGCTGCTCAATCACAAGATCCTCGACTATGCGGCGCTCCAGCACGGTGGCCGCGAAATCGTTTCGCGCTCGGTTGAAGGGCCGGTCGTGCGCACCAACTATGCCGCGGTGCGGCAACGCGCGCTCAAGGTCGCCCAACGGCTGGCCAGGGACGGATTCAAGCCCGGCGAGCGCATCGGGACGCTGGCCTGGAACACCGGGCGTCACATCGAGGCCTGGTACGGGATCATGGGCATGGGAGCGGTCTATCACACGCTCAATCCGCGCCTGTTTCCCGACCAGATCGCCTGGATCATGAACGATGCGGCCGACCAGGCGCTGTTCGTCGATCTGACCTTCATGCCGATCGTGGAGAAGATCGCACCGCTGGTGAAGTCGCTTCGCAGGATCATCGTCCTGACTGATGCCGCCCACATGCCGCAGACCGCGCTTCCCAACGCCGTCGCCTATGAGGAATGGCTGGCGGAAGCCGATGGCGACTTTGCCTGGGTGGAGGTCGACGAACGGTCCGCCTGCGGCATGTGCTACACGTCGGGGACGACCGGAAACCCGAAGGGTGTCGTCTATTCGCACCGGTCCAACGTGCTCCACGCCATGATCGCCTGCCAGAAGGATGCCATGGGGATCGGATCGCGCGACGTGATCCTGCCGGTCGTACCGATGTTCCACGCCAATGCCTGGGGATTGGCGCAGTCCGCACCGATGATCGGCGCCACACTGGTGATGCCGGGTGGACGCATGGACGGCGCGGCGATCCACGAACTTCTAGACACCGAGAAGGTGACGTTCTCCGCCGCAGTGCCGACGGTCTGGCTGATGCTGCTGCAGTTCCTGGAGGAAACCGGCAAGAAGCTGCCCTACCTGAAGAAGGTGGTGATTGGAGGTGCGGCCTGCCCGCGGTCGATGACGCGGAAATTCCGCGACGACTATGGCGTTGACGTCATCCATGCCTGGGGTATGACCGAAATGAGCCCGCTCGGCACACTCGGATCGCTCAAGCCGGAAGTGTCCGGCCTCGATGGCGAGGCCGAGCTGGACATCAAGCAGAAGCAGGGCTTTGCCCCGTTCGGAGTCGAGATGAAGGTGACCGGCGACGACAATGTCGAGCGGCCCTGGGATGGGAAGACCTTCGGCCGGCTGAAGGTCCGCGGCCCTGCGATTGCGCGCGCCTATTATGGCGGGGCCGGCGCCGAGCAGTTCGATGCCGAAGGCTGGTTCGATACCGGTGATGTCGCCCATATCGATGCCAACGGCTACATGCAGATCACCGACAGGGCCAAGGACGTCATCAAGTCGGGCGGCGAATGGATTTCCACCATCGACCTGGAGAATCTCGCTGTCGGCCATCCCGATGTCGCCGAAGCCGCGGCGATCGGAATCGTTCATCCCAAATGGGACGAGCGCCCGCTCCTCGTGGTGGTCCGCAAGCCCGGACGCTCGGTGACCAGGGAAGAGCTTCTGGCGTTCATGGACGGCAAGGTCGCGAAATGGTGGATGCCCGACGACATCGCCTTCGTCGAAGCCATCCCGCATACGGCGACAGGCAAGATCCAGAAGACCACGTTGCGTGACCAGTTCCGCGACTACAGGCTGCCGACGGCATGATGCGGCTGCCAGGATTCGCCCCGACCGGCAGACGAGACGCGTCATGACCGGTCGCTACGTGCTGAACCGCTCGCGCGCCGCTTCGGCGACCCTGGTCGTTGCCCGCTTCGCCGCCGTGCTCCTGCTCGTGTCCGGACTGGCGTTCCGCTACCGGCTGTTCTCGGCCGAGGAGTTCATGTGGCTGCTGGGAACCGTGGCCGCCGTCGCCGCGCTGGCGTTCCTGATCGGCCTGAAGGGCTTTGCCGATGTCTGGCGGCAGGGCCGCGATGGCGCCCGGCCGCTGGCGCTGGCCGGCCTGCTGCTGGCGTTCGCCCTGACCCCTTTTGCCAGCTTCGCCGTCGCGTTCGTCCGCACGCCGGCCCTGGCGGATGTGGCCACCGATCCGTCCGACCCGCCGGTTTTCCAGGGTGAGGCGGCGCCACTGCATCCCGAACTGCCGGAAAATGCCGAAGCCATCGCGGCCGCATACCCGGATCTCGGCGGCCGGTCCTATCGCGCTGCGCCGGAACAGGTGGTCGATGCGGTGGAAACGCTGATGCGCATGCGCGGCTGGGAGCCGATCGCCCGGTTCGGTCGGCCCGACGAAGGTGGCATGCAGGTGGAAGGGGTGGCCACGACCCTTCTGCTGCGCTTCGAGATGGATGTTGCCGTGCGCATCGCGGACGATGGCGATTCCACCTTTGTCGATTTGCGATCAGCGTCGCGGTTCGGACAGCACGACATGGGCGCCAATGCCGAACTTGTCCGCCGGTTCCTTGCCGACCTCGACGCCGAGATGCTCACCCGGTTGGGGACATGACATTCACGCCGGGCCGAAGCGGGCCACGACCGATGGCGGGCCGTCGACCCGGGCCAGACCGCGGCTGACCATGTCCTCCAGATGCGCCAGCACCGACAGGCCGGCAGCGCCGAACAGGCGCGGATCGATGTCGCGATAGATCGCCTCGACGATCGCCGGGATCGACCGGTCGCCGGTGCGCAGCCGCTCCAGGATCGCCCGCTCGCGCATGCGGCGATGCGCCTTCAGTCCGCGCAGGAAGGACGCGACATCGCGCACGGGACCGCCGTGGCCGGGAAGGTAGAGTGCTTCGTCGCGCGCCAGGAGGCGGTCGAGCGAATCCATGTAGTCGGCCATCGCGCCGTCGGGCGGCGCGACGATGGAGGTGGCCCAGGCCATTACATGATCGGCGGAAAACAGGATTCCGGCGCCGCGAATCGCAAAGCAGGCATGGTTGGCCGTGTGCCCCGGCGTGGCGACGGTCTCGATGACGAATCCGTCGCACGCCACCGCATCGCCATCGGCAAGCGCGATGTCCGGCGCGAACGCGGTATCGGCGGAAGCGTCGAGCGGATTGGTCTCGCCGATGAACAGGGCGCGCGCCGGACGGTGCGGGCCTTCGGCCAGCACTGGTGCGCCGGTGAGGGCCTTGAGCGGCATGGCCGCCGGGGAATGGTCGCGATGCGTATGGCTGACGAAGATGTGGCTGACCGGGCGTCCGCCGATAGCGGCCATCAGGGCGGCAAGATGCGCGGCGTCATCCGGTCCCGGATCGATGACGGCGACGGTGTCGCGGCCCACCACATAGCTGTTGGTGCCGTGGAAGGTGAACGGCCCGGGATTGGACGCGGTCACGCGCAGCACATCGCGCGCAACAGGCACGGCTTCGCCCCAGGCGGGCGTGAATGCCAGGTCGAATTCCAGTTTCCCGTCGTCCGCCGCCATGGTCGGGTCCTGTTGATGGCCGCCGCTGCCGGCGCCGGCGAGCTTGTGCCCACCCGTATGCGCTCATATAGAGTCCGCACGTCGGCGCAAACCCGCGCCAGAAAAGTTCGGAGGAATTCATGGCCGCTCCCGCCCGCAAACCCCATGGCTTTCCGGCCGTCGCCCCCGGCCTTCAGACGACCGCCCTCGGTCGCACAGTGCTCGTGGTGGCGGGTTCGCTGGCGCTGTGGGCCTCGGCGAAGTTCCAGGTTCCCTTCTATCCGGTGCCGATGACGTTGCAGACGCTGGTGCTGTTCCTGATCGCCGCCACCTACGGTCCCCGCCTGGCCGTGGCCGCCGTCGGCCTCTACCTGGTCGAAGGCGCGGTCGGGCTGCCGGTCTTTGCCGGCACGCCGGAAAAGGGCATCGGACTGGCCTACATGGCCGGCCCGACCGGTGGCTATCTGGCTGGTTATCTTGCCGCCGCTGCCTTTGTCAGCCTCGCCGTGGCGCGCGGTTGGGCGCGCGGCCTCGTCGGGCTTCTGGCAGCCATGCTCGTCGGCGAAATGCTCATCCTCGGCCTTGGCGCGGGCTGGCTTGCCGCCCTGCTTGGCTGGGAAAAGGCACTCGCCTTCGGCGTCGGTCCGTTCATCGTCACCGATTTCGTCAAGATCGCGCTGGCGGCCGCGCTGGTGGCCGTTGCGAAGCGGCCGGCGTCCGCGCCGCGCTGACCCCCGGTCTGCCGCTCATCGCTAAAACGGCCCGCCTGAGCGGGCCGTTTTTTCATAGGCCGTGATGGCAGGTCAGGACTTCGCGGCCGGGCGCGCGCCTTCGGGAAGGAAGACCACGTTGCCCGCGTCGCTGCTCTGCTTCGGCTTGGCCATCAGGCGGCCGAGCGCTTCGATGGCGCCGCGCACATCTTCCGCCGCGCAGGCGCGATCAAGTTCGTCCATGGCCCTGGCAAGCCGGCGGGCATCGACCTTGCGTCCGGTGGCCAGCATGTAGTGGCCATCCGAGGAGCGCGTGACCTGTTCGGCCGCATCGAACAGCTCCTCCCGCAGCTTTTCGCCGGGCTGGAGGCCGACATAGGTGATCGGCACTTCGACTTCCGGGATGCGGCCGGCCAGGATGATCATCTTGCGCGCCAGATCATCAATGAGGACCGGTTCGCCCATGTCGAGCAGCAAGACCTTGCCGCGCTCGTCCGGGGTCCTGATCGAATGGTCCGAGGCGTGCAGCACGAGGCGGACCGCTTCCGGGATCGACATGAAATAGCGCGCGACGTTGCGGTCGGTCACCGTCACCGGGCCGCCCTTGGCAATCTGCTCGGCGAAGCGTGGCACGACCGAACCGTTCGAGCCGAGCACATTGCCGAAGCGCACCACCGGGTATCGCGTCCCCGTTCCATCGCGATCCCTCTGCTGGCAGTAGATTTCGGCGGCGAGCTTTGTCGCGCCCATCACGCTCAGTGGGTTGACCGCCTTGTCGGTCGAAATCGCCACCATGGCGCGGGCGCCGATCTCGCCGGCCGCATCGGCGACGTTCCGTGTTCCCAGGACATTCGTCTTGATGCCCTCGAGCGGATTGGCCTCGACAATGGTGACATGCTTCAACGCCGCGGCATGGAAGACCAGCCGCGGCTGGTGCTCTTCGAAAACGGCGCGGACCCGGGCGCGGTCGCGCACGTTCATGATCACGATCCGGATGTCCATCGCCGGAAACGCCTGCCGCATCTCGTTGGCGATCTGGTAGAGCATGAATTCGGAGCTGTCCGTCAGCACCAGCCGGGCCGGATCGAGCAGGGCCAGTTGCCGCGCGAGTTCCGAACCGATCGAACCACCGGCGCCGGTGACAAGCACGGTCTGGTGCGCCACGGTCCAGGCCATCGCGCTGCGGTCGGTCTGGATTTCCGGGCGGTTCAGCAAGTCGTCCAGGTTGATCGGCTTGGTGACCGGCGTGCCCGCAGCGCCGATTTCCTCGCGCGCTCCGAGTTCGGGAAGGCGCGAAACCCTGAGTTTGTGGGCATTGGCAGCCGATACGATCCGGACAAGCTGGTCGCCGGCGGCGCGCAGGTCCGCCAGAACGATCTCGTCGACGATCACATTTCGCCGCGCAAGCTCGCCGAGCACGATCGCGATGTCGGAGGTGTCGCCGAGGACGCGGACGCCGTGAATCTGTTGCGAATGGCGCTCCGGACGGTCGTCGATGATGCCGGCAACCTGGATGGTCCCGTGCGAAAAGGCCCGTGCAGCCCGGATGAACATTTCGGCATGGTCGTTGAGCGTGTGCACGAGCACGACGCGGCGGGATTCCAGCACCGGTGGCGCCTTGATCGGCAGGAGTGCTGCCAGCCCGTTCTCGCGCGCCAGCCGATAGATCATGCGCGGGGCGCTCAATCCGACGATGAGGAACGGGATGACCGTCAGCGGGACCGATCGTGGCAGGCCGAGACCGCGCACCGCGATGAACATCACCAGCGCGAACACCGCCGACAGGACGATCGCGGCCTTGATGATCTGCAGAAGATCTCGCGTCGACGTGTAGCGCCAGCTGCCGCGGTTGAGGCCGAAGAGCCAGAAAACCGATGCCCCGAGAACCGCGTAGACCGTGAGATTGAGGAAGAAGGCCGGCGTCAACTGGCCGGCAGCGATGCCGACGCGACTGAAGTAGGCTACCGCGAACGCCAGCGAGGCAATGATGATGTCATGCAGGACGCCGAGATACAGCGCTTGCCGGGCTTGCCTTTGCAGCCGATCCTGGGATCGCTCGTTCACCGCCTCAACCCTTGGTATCGGTACGCCGCCACGCAAACGGTTCATAATCCCTTCGGATCGCGACTTCAACCTATGGTCTGGTTTATTTCCGGCCAGTGCGTTAGCTTCCGCCGCAGCGTTGCCGCCCGGTGGCGCTGAATCGTCGGTCCGGTCCGGTTCGCGAATGGCGTCCTGATCCATGGCCACTCGGGTAAGGTTCTGATAGCGCGCACTAATGCACCGTTCGCGAACTGGCAGGCGGGTACTGGTCACGGGCGGCGCCGGTTACATCGGCGCCCATTGCTGTGTCGCGCTTGCCGAGGCCGGGTTCGAACCGGTGATCTATGATGATTTTTCCAATGCCCGAAGAACAACCCTGAATGGCATTCGACGACTTGCCGGCCACGCAGTATCCGTGGTCGAAGGCGATGTGCTCGACAGTGCGGCGCTTCGCTCGGTCCTTGCCGACGACATCGGCGCCGTGATCCACCTGGCCGGACTCAAGGCCGTCGGCCCGTCGCTGGCCGACCCGCTTGGCTACTATCGGGCAAATGTCGGCGGGACGCTCGCCCTGGTCGATGCGATGCGCAGCGCTGGCGTGAAAACGTTGGTGTTCTCCTCCAGCGCCGCAGTCTATGGTCCGCCCGCTTGCGTTCCGGTGACCGAAACCGCGCCGCGCGCGCCGGCCAATCCCTACGCGCGCACCAAGGTGGCGGCTGAGGACCTTCTCGCCGATCTCGCGGCATCAGATCCGCACTGGCGCATCCTGGCGCTGCGTTACTTCAATCCGCTTGGCGCGCATGAAAGCGCCGTCATCGGCGAGGACTCACCAAACGACGCGGGGAACATCATGCCCTGGCTGCTGCGTGCCGCCGATGGTGGAGCTCCGCTGTCGATCCTTGGCGAAGACTACCCCACGCCTGACGGCACCGGCGTGCGCGATTTCGTCCACGTCATGGACATTGCCGAGGGTCATGTCGCGGCGCTGCGATATCTTGGCGGTTCCGACGGGTTTGGCGTGGTCAATCTTGGCGCGGGGCAGGGCGTGAGCGTGCTGGAGCTGCTGGCTGCATTCGAGCGGGCAACGGGAAAGACCGTGGCCCATCGGCTGGCGCCGCGACGGGCAGGCGACATCGCCGCGACCTGGGCCGACATCGGTCGCGCCCGCTCCATGCTGGGCTGGCGGCCGCGGCGCGACCTTGATGCCATCTGCCGCGATGCATGGCGGTGGCACGAGGCGTCGCGCGGGGCGGAAAAAAGGGGTGATGGCTGAGGTGGGCGCGCCGCTGCTTTCGGTCATCATCCCGGCGCACGGGCGGCAGGCCGATCTGGACCGGGCCGTGCGCAGCGTCGCCGGCGAAGCGGTCGACTTCGAGATCATTGTCGTCGACGATGCCTCGGCCAAGCCGCTTGCCCTGCCGGGCGAGCTTGCCGGCGACGCGCGTTTGCGCCTTGTGGTCCGGACGTCCAATGGCGGCGCTGGCGCTGCCCGCAATGCCGGACTTGCGATGGCGCGCGGCCGCCTTGTGACGTTTCTCGATTCCGACGATCGGCTGCTGCCAGGAACCCTGTCGCCAAGGCTTGACCATGCGCTGGCGCTGGCCGGCGGCCCGGCGGTGGAACCGTTGGCGGCGGTCGGCTGTGGCTGGGTGGACCGGATCGACGGCATTCCGGCGCGAACGCGGGTCCCGCACCCGCCGGCAGGGCCGATCGACTTCTTCGGCGGCTGCTGGGTGAGCCCCGGTTCGGCGGTCCTTTTCAACCGGATCGCCTTCGAACGGATCGGCGGCTTTGACGAGCGCTTCCGGCGGCTGGAAGACGTCGACCTGTTCATCCGCCTCATGGGCGCTGGCGGGCGGTTCCATGTCGATCCCGCGATCGGGGCCGACATTGCGGTCGGTGGCGCCAAGCCTGCCGGCGATGTCGCGGCTGCCTGCCAGCTGCTGCTGGACAAGCATCGCACCGTGCCGCCAGCCGCGCGGCGACGCCTGCTGGCCTATGTGGCGCTCGAACAGGCCCGCCTGGCCTGGCAGGTCGGCAATCGTGGGCGCGCCATCCTGAGACTTGCTGCCTCGTTCGCAGCGTTGCCGCGCCTGCGGCTGAACACCGGCGCCGGATGGACGATCACTCCTCTTGCCCGCGATGCGCGGGCGTGACCGCGTTCAGCCGAGGAGGCCAAGTGTCGAATAGAGATCGAGGAGCACCGCTTTTTCCCGGGTCCAGTTGAGGGTCTCGGCGCTTGCAAGGTTGCGCGCGCGCGTTTGCGCCACCTCCGCATCGCCAATGCCGGCGATGGCTCTGGCCAGGGCTTCGGCCGACCGTTCGCCGAGAACGATCCCGGCATCGTGACGGCGCACGACTGCCGCCATTTCCCGGGAATCGGAAACCACCGAGGTCAGCCCCGCCATGATGTACTCGAACAGCTTGTTGGGCAGCGCCAGCCGGTTGTGGTCCGAATCGTCGTCGAGAACGCAGAGGCCGAAATCGGCATCGCCGGCGACCTGGATAAGGCGGTCGGGCGGGACAGCCGGAAGAATTTCCAGCCGCTCCGACACGCCGCGGCGTGCCGCCCGCTCGCGCAGTCCGGCAACGAACCCCGGCTGGCGTTCCGGCCCGACCAGCCGTAGCCGGTGCGGTGCGGGCAACAGCGCCAGCGCGTCGACGATGAGTTCGAGGCCGCGACCGCGCGCAAGGATGCCGTGATAGTGCAGAAGGCGCGGTCGATGGACCGTTGCGGCATCGGGCCGAAGGAACTCAGGCAGGTTGCGAACGACCGACGGGCGGCGTTTCAGGCCGAGATCGCGCCGGAGCAGGTCGGCGATGCCGTCACTGACGGCAATCACGCCCGCCGCGCGCGGTCCGCATTCATCCTCGATCACGCCGATGGCGCGCGACATCGTCGCCGCCCACAGGGCGCGCTCGGCATGCATGCCCCGCGCATATTCGTGCGAATCGTAGATCACCGGGATGCCGAGGCGGCCGGAAACCGCGTCGGCGACCGCAAGTGCGTCCCAGTCATGGGCATGGATTGCGCCGGGCGCCAACGCTTCAAGCCGGTCGCGGGCGGCGCGATGGGCCGGAAATGTGAAGAACGCCGCCAGCGTCGCCCGACCGCCGAGCCGGGCGGCGAGCGGATAGGAGAGCGCCATGCGCAGCTTTGCCGCGGGCGTCAATGCAGCATGGTCCAGGCCGGATCCGGGCGCGAGCAGGGCGACAGAGACGCCAGCTTCGCGAATCGCCCCGGCCGACCGCATGATTCGGGCATCATGATCGAGCGGTGCAAGCGACAGGTGAACAACCGGGCGACGTGTCATGCGCGGCGAATCAACCTTCTCACCGTGCCGGAAACGCCGGCGCCGCCGCATGACGTCGTGTTGGCAGTCTTCGTGCGGGCGCCATACCGTTCAATGCCATGGCGGGACTGTGCGCCGCATCGCCGCGCCTTGTAAACAGCGTTGTTTCGTTGCATGAACGCGCCGCATTTGCCCCCGCATGCAGTTTGGGACGTTCCAGTGGTCACGGGGAATGAACATGAGCAGAAGCGACATGGCGAGCATAGCGCACCAGACCGTCGGGGTTATCGGACTTGGCTATGTCGGCCTGCCGTTGCTGATGGCGATTGCCGAAAGCGGTTTTACCGCACTCGGATTCGACATCAATGAATCGCGCGCCGAAATGCTCAATGCCGGCAAGAGCTACCTGAAGACCTATTCGGACCGCGAGATCGCAACCCACCTCTCCACGGGCCGGTTTTCCGCGACCAGCGACATGGCGCGGCTTCCCGAATGCTCGGCCATCCTCATTTGCGTGCCGACCCCGCTCAACAAGTATCGCGAGCCGGATCTGTCCTACATCGTCAAGACGACCGAGGTGGTGGCCAGGCACCTGCAGAAGGGCCAGCTTGTCGTGCTGGAATCGACGACCTACCCCGGCACGACCGACGAGATCATGAAGCCGATCCTCGAAACTTCGGGACTGGTGTGCGGCGAGGATTTCTACCTGGCCTACTCGCCGGAACGCGAGGATCCGGGCAACATCAATTTCTCCACCTCGACCATGCCGAAAGTGATCGGCGGCTACAACGAGGCTTCCACGCAGCGGGCGACCGCCGTCTACCAGCGCTTCATCAAGCAGGTCGTCACCGTGTCGTCGGCGACCACGGCGGAAGCTGTCAAGCTGACCGAGAACATCTTCCGCGCCATCAATATCGGACTCGTCAACGAGTTGAAGATGGTGTTCGACCGCATGGGCATCGACACGTTCGAGGTGATCGATGCTGCCAAGACCAAGCCGTTCGGCTTCATGGCGTTCTATCCTGGACCCGGCTGGGGCGGGCACTGCATCCCGATCGATCCGTTCTACCTGACCTGGAAGGCGCGCGAGTTCGGTGCGCACACGCGATTCATCGAACTGGCCGGCGAGATCAACAATGTCATGCCGGAATATGTCATCGAGCGCGCCGCCGTGGCACTCGACATGACAAGCAGCCGCGGCCTGAACGGCGCGCGCGTCCTTGTCATCGGTGCCGCCTACAAGGCCAATGTCGACGATGTCCGCGAAAGCCCGTCGCTCCGGGTGATCGAAAAGCTGCGCAAGCGGCGCGCCAGGGTCGATTACTACGATCCGTTCGTCCCCGAGTTCGATGATCACGTCACCGGGCCGATGAAATCCGTCGGGTTCGATGCCGCGACGGTTGCCAGCTACGACGTGGCCATCATCTGCACCGCCCATGACAAGATCGATTGGGAGTTTGTCGTCGAGAACTCCAGAATTGTCGTGGACAGCCGCAACGCGACCAAGAGCGTCATCAACAATCGCGAACGCATCTTCAAGGCCTGATCCGCGGCCGCGAAAGAGTGCAGGGGACATCATGCAGGGAGCCGTTCCTACCGTCGCAGTCATCGGCTGCGGTTACTGGGGCAAGAACATCGTGCGGAACTTCGCCGGTCTCGGCGCGCTTGCCGCCGTCAGCGATCCGTTCCCGGCGAATGCCGAGGCGATGGCGCGCCAGTTCTCCGTTCCCGCCCTGGCGCTCGAGGCGATCCTTGCCGATCCGTCCATCCGCGGTGTCGCCATCGCCGCGCCGGCGCCGCTGCACGCCGACATCGCATTGCGGTGCCTGGATGCCGGCAAGCATGTCTTCGTCGAGAAGCCGATCGCGTTGTCGCTCGCCGATGCCGACCGCATGATCGCACGCGCTGCCGCGCGCGATCGCCTGCTGATGGTCGGGCATCTGCTCAATTACCACCCTGCCTTCCTCAAGGTCGCGCAGATGGTGGCCGACGGGGCCGTCGGCTCGCTCAGGCGCCTCTATTCCAATCGCCTGTCGCTCGGGAAGGTGCGGACGGACGAGAACGTGCTGTGGAGCTTCGCCCCGCACGACGTGTCGATGATCCTGCGTCTGGCCGGCAACCGGCCTCCGGTGGAGGTCAGTGCCACGGGCGCGGCCTGCCTGAGCCCTGGCATCGCCGACTTCGCCCACGCACACATGACCTTCGACGACGGGCTCACCGCCCATGTCTTTGTCTCCTGGCTCAATCCGTTCAAGGAACAGAAGCTGGTCGTCATTGGTGAGTCCGGAATGATCGTGTTCGACGACACCTTGCCCGCTGCGCAGAAGGTCGCGCTTTATCGCCACGCCGTCGCAATCGAGAACGGCATGCCGCAGATCGCCAAGGCGGATGCCGAGTTCATCGCGTTTGACGAGGGCGAACCGCTGCGGAACGAGTGCCGGGCGTTTCTTGATGGCATGGACGATCCGGCATCGATCGTCACCGACGGTGCCGAGGGCCGGCGCGTGCTCGATGTCCTCTCGCGTGCCGAGGCCGCGATGGCCGCGAAGGTGAAATGATGCCGATCGATCCAGCCGCCCGCGTCGCCGATACCGCGAAGATCCATGAATCGGCCTATGTCGACGCCGGCGCGAGTATCGGCGACGGCACCTCGATCTGGCATTTCACCCACATCCTCGGCGGCGTCACCATCGGCAAGGGTTGCGTCATCTCGCAGAACGTCATGATCGGGCCGGACGTGGCGGTCGGCGACAATTGCAAGATCCAGAACAATGTCTCGCTCTACAAGGGCGTGATCCTTGAGGATGGCGTGTTCTGCGGGCCGTCCTGCGTGTTCACCAACGTCAATACGCCGCGTGCCGAGGTGAACCGGAAGAACGAGTTCCTTGAGACGCGGGTCGGCCGCGGGGCCTCCATCGGCGCCAACGCCACGATCGTCTGCGGACATGCGATTGGCGCCTATGCCTTCATCGCGGCCGGAGCGGTGGTGACAAGGGACGTGCCGGCACACGCGCTGATGATGGGCAATCCGGCACGCCAGAAGGGCTGGGTCAGCCACGCGGGGGAAGTGCTGCGGGACGATCTGGTCTGCCCGCGCACCGGCGACCGGTATGAAGTCCGAAACGGAAGTCTGGTCCGCGCCTGAGGCGTGGACTGCGAGAGGGGAAAGCCATGGAATTCATCGATCTCGGCGCACAGCAGGCCCGCATCAAGGACAAGCTCGATGCGCGTATCGCCAGCGTGCTGCAGCACGGGCGCTACATCCTCGGCCCCGAAGTCGCCGAGCTCGAAAAGGGCCTGTCCGCGTTCTGCGGCCTGGCCAATCCGGCGATCACCTGCTCCAACGGCACCGACGCCATTTCGATGGTATTGATGGCACGCGGCATCGGTCCGGGCGATGCCGTCTTCGTACCGACATTCACCTTCGCCGCGACCGCGGAAGTCGTGGTGCTGCAGCGCGCCACCCCGGTTTTCGTGGATACGCTGCCGGAGACGTTCAACCTCGATCCGGCCAGCCTGAAGGCTGCCATCGGTGTCGCCAAGGCGGCTGGCCTGAAGCCGCGCGCCGTCATCACCGTGGACCTGTTCGGGCTGCCGGCCGACTATGATGCGATCGAACCGATCGCGGCGGAACACAATCTCGATCTCATCTGCGATTCGGCGCAAGGGTTCGGCGGCGAATACAAGGGCCGCAAGGTCGGCACCATCGGCCTGGCAACGACGACCTCCTTCTTTCCCGCCAAGCCGCTGGGCTGTTACGGCGATGGCGGCGCGGTCTTCACTGCCGACAAGGCCCTTGATGACGTGATGCGTTCGATCCGCGTCCACGGCAAGGGCACCGACAAGTACGACAATGCACGGATCGGCCTCAACGCCCGCCTCGACACGCTCCAGGCCGCCATCCTGCTGGAAAAGCTGGCGATTTTCGGCGACGAGATCAACCGGCGCAATGTCGTCGCCGCCCGCTACAACGCCGCCTTCGCCGGCAACAACCGCATCGCCACGCCGGAGGTTCCCGACGGCCTGCTTTCGACATGGGCGCAGTACACGCTGCGCCTTCCGGTCGAAAAGCGCGATGCCGTGATGGCCGCTCTCGCCGCGGCGAAGATCCCCTCCGTGGTCTATTACCCGCTGCCGCTGCACTTGCAGACTGCCTACCGGCACTTCCCGGCCGCCGGCGATCTGTCGACCAGCGCGCGCCTGTCGAAGGAAGTGCTGAGCCTGCCGATGCATCCCTACCTTGGAGAGGCCGATCAGGACCGGGTCATCGACGCTGTACAGGCCGCGATGGCGGACTGACCGGACATCCGTCCATTGCGGTTTGGCGGGGCACTTTGTCCACGCCCGTCACGCCCTTCCTATCATGGTCGCGCAACAGAGAGGCGCGCGATCATGACCGACACGACCGACCGGCAATCCCTGCCCTACATCCTGCCATCGCAGGCGCAGAAGCATGTGACCCACAATGAAGCGCTGCGCCAGATCGATGCGCTGACCCACCTGGTCTTTTCCGGCTTCGAACGCGATGAGCCTCCGTCCGCGCCGTCCGCGGGAGATACTTTTCTGATCGGATCGTCGCCGGAAGGCGGGTGGATCGGTCACGCCGGCGAGATCGCCACCCACTCCGGCGGCACATGGGCATTCTACCCGCCGTTCGAAGGGTTGCTGGCATTCGATCGCACTGCGAACCGGATGCTTGTGCGCAAGGACGGCGCCTGGATTGTCCCAGACACGGGCAACCGTTTCGATGCGATTGCCGTGAACACCGACCCCGATCAGGTTCACCGCCTCGCGGTGAAATCGGACAGCGTCCTCTTCTCGCACGATGACAATACGCCGGGAACCGGCGACATGGTCCTGCGGATCAACCGCGCCGGGACGTCCGATTCCGCGGTGACCCATCACTCCACCGGCTGGATCGTCAACGCGGAAAGCGGGCTGGCCGCCGGCGATTCCAGCTACCGGGTCAAGGTGAGCGCCGATGGCGTATCGTTCACATCGGCGATGGTCATCGAACCGACGGCGGGCAGGGTCGGCGTTGGCGCAGAGCCGGGCACCGAACAGGTCCTGGTTCGCAGGGACCAGGCGTCGCAGACGCAACTCGGCATTGCCAACCTCGGCACCGACGCCAATGCTTCCGCCGCCTGGCGCGTCAAGGCCGCCAACGCCTATCACGTCACCGGCCAGATCAATGGCACGGGCGCCGCACACATCTTCACCAACGGCAACCTGTTTTTCGGAACCTATGCGGACAAGTCGCTCGTGATCAGGACGAATACCGTCAACCGGCTGACAGTCTTCGGCGATGGCCGGGTATCGATCGGAACGTCGGCGGCGAGCGCCATGCTGGCGGTCGAAGGACCTGCGCGCGTCGGATCCTTCCTCAAGGCCGCACTTCCCTCGCCGGCGGCGAACGGCGCCGGATCGATCATTTTCGTGCCGGACGCCACGGGCGGTCCGGTGCTCGCCTTCAGCGATGGCAGCGCCTGGCTGCGTGTCACCGACCGCACTGTCGTCAACTGAAGGCCGGACCCGTCCTTGCCGCCAGCCGCCGGCCAAGCGCTGTGGCTGGCCTTTCCACGAGCAGGTACGGGACCTGCACCGCCGCGAGCACGGCGAGCAGCGTTGCCCACCAGGCAAACCCGAAATGAAGGCAAAGGATCACAAGCGGCGCGTGAAATGCATAGAGGCTGTAACTTGAGCGGCCGAGCCATCCGAACCATGTCACGATGCGTCGTGCGACGCCACGATCTTCCGAGGCCCGGATGAGTGCGGCGAAGGCGAGGGCGATGCCGACATGCAGCACCTCGACGAAAACGGCGTGCCTGAGCCCGAAAAAATATGCCGCCGCGTAGATGCCCAGGCACGCCAGGATCGTCCGCGTGAAGACGATGTTGCGTTCGAAGGTCACGAAGACCGCCCCGATCCACCAGTAGGGCAGGAACTTGTAGATCGTCGATGTCTGGAACCAGATCGGCTCGCCAAGAACCTGCCCGGCGATCCAGCCGCCGATGAAGGTGGTCAGGATCAGGCCGGCGAAGGCCATGGGACCAAACCGACGCAGCACAAGCAGCAGAAGCGGATAGGCGGCATAGAGCCAGATCTCGACCATGACGGTATTCAGCGGCGCATTGCCCTGGAAGACCGCCGGATAGAGCGAGGGAACAAAGGCCGTCAGCCCGGACAGCCGGAAAAGGAATGCCGCCGGATCGGGTTGCTGGCGCCCGGTGAGGATGAAAACGAGTTCATTCCCGCCGAGCATCACCAGCAGCGCGAACCCGACGCATGCGGCCAGCACGAAGACCGGGATGATCCTGAAGAACCGCTTGTATGCATAGGGCTTGACGGTGAAACCGGCGCGGCGAAGGCCGTTGCGATGGATGCAGTAGCCGCTGAGGACGATGAAGCCGAGGACAGCGGGATTGAGGGCGCCGAATCCCTGGAGCGATTTCGAAGCAAGCCGGAACCCGGCGTTCAGCGCCGCCAGAACCGGTCCATCCCGTCCCTGGCGCACCGCCCAGGGCAGAAGGTGGGCGAACAACACCCAAAGCGCGAGGGCGCCGCGCAGCAATTCGATGGCGTCGTTGCGCGTCGTGCGCGGCGGCGCTTCCAGCAGGCCCGCCATCGTCGATCCAAATCGCCTTGCCGTCCCTTGCCGCTCCGCCCCCATGCGGTTCCTCCCTCGGCGCGGGGAGGGCGCTTCACCCCTGGTTCAGGATTTGGCGCCGTTCATGTAGCCGATGACCTCCGGCACGAATTTCCTGTGTTGCAGCATGCAGCGAAGGATCGTCTCGCGGTTGGCGCGGGTCCATTCCACCGTGCGCCGGATTCCGGTCTCGTGGTCGACCTTCGCCGTGAACCCGAGCTTTTCGCGCGACTTGGTCACGTCGGCGAAGCGCTGGCCAGAGCGGTCCCAGTCGCGCGGAGGTTTCATGTCGAGCGCGGCGGCATTGCCTGTTGTCCGATTGATGCGCTCGGCCAGTTCGCGGACGGTGGTCTCGACGCCGGAACCGAGATTGTAGACCTCCCCCGGCTCCCCCTTGAGCGCGCACGCCATCAGCCCGCGCGCCATGTCCTCCACGAAGATGAAGTCCCGGCTGGCGATCCCGCCATTGTCGAGCGGCAAGGCCTCTCCGTGCAGCGAACGCCAGATGAAGGTCGGGGTGACATTGCGCCAGACCGTGTGCGCGGTGCCGCGCCAGCGGCCCGCGCCGAGGATTTCCCCCGGTCCGTAGACGTTCTGGAACCGCGCCTTGACGAACGGCATTCCATGCTGCTTCCAGTAGAAATTGCCGTACATCTCGCCGACGATCTTCGAGATCGAATAGGGGCTGTCGTGATAAAGGGTGACGGGCGCGTCCTCCTTTGTCGCGGTCGCGCCGTCGAAGGTCTTTTCTGCCACCGCGCAGCCGGCCGCCGCATAGACGACCTTCTTCAAGCCCCGGATTTCCTTCAGCCTGTCAAACAGCCGAAGCGACGTGATGTTGTTGTTGGCATGGTCCAGAAGCGGGTCGGCGATCGAGGACTGGTTGCCATGGAAACAGGCGAGGTGAAACGCATAGTCGAGATCGTTCTCCAGCCCGTGCAGGATGCGATCGGAGGCAATGTCGCCCGACACCAGCGTGACGCGCGGATCGTCCGGAACGTTGACCGGATCGGCCGACAGGAAATTGTCGACGACCGTGATCCGGCGCGGGTCGTCCTTGAGGATTTCGCGCACCAGGTTCGATCCGACGAAGCCGGCACCGCCGACCACGAGCACGTTGCTGTTCCTGAAATTCATCGATTCGGTTCCTGTCGATTCAGCCCTGTCTGGTGTCCGGTTCGCGCAGATGGCTGAAGATGGCGGTCACGCCATGCTGGTCATACCATCGCAGCATGCGCCGGATCGTGTCCTTGAAGCTGTGTTTCGGTGTCCAGCCGAAGTCCGCCATGGTCTTTGACGGATCGAGGACGACGGCCGGCACATCGTCCGCGCCGGGATCGACCTCGGGAACCTCGCTGTCGAGCGTCACACCCAGATGGTCAACGACGATGTCGAAGATTTCGCGGATCGTGTGCCCGGTTCCCGTCGAGACATTGTACTTGCCGGTGATCGTCCCGGATTCGAGCGCCAGGTCGGTGATGGCAAAGAAATCGTCCATGTCGATGAAGTCGCGGACGGTGCGCGAGCAGAAGCAGCCCTTGCCCTGCTTGAGCCGGGTGTAGAAGGTCGGGATCGGGCCGATGGCGAGCCTCGGACCGGTCACGTTGGCCAGACGGAACGAAATCCAGTTGAGCGAGGACATGGCAAGGTAATCCTCGCCGGCCTGCTTCGAGATGCCGTAGCTGGTGAACGGTCGGGCCGGCGCGGTGATCGGGATGGGCACCGATTCGGGGCGCCCGTAGCCCAGCGCCGTGTGGAAATTGATGAACTTGCGCACGCCCGCCCGCTCGGACGCGCGCACCACATTGACCGTTCCCTCGACATTGACCCGCGTATCGCCGACCCAGTCGTCGGGCCGGGCGTAGGAAGCGGCGCTGTGGATCACATGGGTCGGCGCGAATGCGTCGAACAGGCTGTTGACCAGGTCGGCGTCCGTGACGCTGCCGTCAACGACACGCAGGCCCGGGAAGTCCGCCGGCAACGACTCCCGATGCCCCGTCACGAAATTGTCGAGCACGAGGACTTCGTCGCCGCGCTGCAGGAAGCGCTCCGTGAGATTCGAGCCGAGGCAGCCGGCGCCGCCGGTGATCAGGATCCGCATCCGGTTCAGCCCTTCTTGGTATCGATCTGCCCGCGGGCCTCTTTCAGGTGGGTATAGCCACCGACGACGCCATGCACCTGCCAGCGCTCGACCGCCATCCTGGCGATGTCGTCCAGCGGCGTGATGTCGACATTGCCGTAATCCTCGCGAAGGCGCGACGGGTCCAGCAGGATCGAAGCGACATCATCGGGCGCCAGCGGCCGCACCTCGGGTTCGGGATAGTGGTTGAGCTTCATGGCGCGCACGACGGCGTCGTAAAGCTCCTTGATCGCCACATCCTTGCCGCTCGAAAAATGGTACGTGCCGCGTCCCCGGCCATCGGCCGCCTTCACGACGACCTTCGCCAGATCGCCGGCATAACAGAAGTCGCGGCGGGCTTCCGTCACGAAGCACTTCTTTCCTTCCGAGAGGCGGGCAAAGAAAATCGGCAGCGGCCCGGACACGTTGCGCTCGCCGATCACGTTGGCCAGGCGGAACGTGACCCAGTCGACCCCGGAAAACTCGACATAGTTCTCGCCGCAGGTCTTGGAGATCGCATACGAGCTGTTGGCCGGATTGAGCGGATGGTTGAGCGTGATGGGCTGCTCGATCGGCTTGGAGCCGTAGCAGAGCGCGGTCTGGAAATAGATCAGCCGGCCGACGCCGAAATTCTTCGCCGCGCGCGCCACGTTGGCCGTGCCGGCGCCGTTCACCAGCGCGTCGGTGTACCAGTCGTCGGGGTCCTTGTAGGAGGCCGCGGTGTGGATGATGACGTCCGGCTTGAAGTCCTCGACAGTGGCGTTGACCAAGGCGGAATCGACGATGGTGCCATCGATGCTGGTCAGGTTCGGGTGGTCGGCCAGGTTGTCCTTGCGACCGGTCGACATGTTGTCGATCGACAGGACCTGATCGCCACGGGCAAGCAGCATGCCGGCGACGGTTGAACCCACCTGTCCGTATCCGCCGGTGATGTAGACTTTCATGTTCGTGCCTCTTGATTGTGTTCGGTTCTCGTTTCGCCCGGCTCAGGACGCAAGCATGGCCCTGTATTCCGCCCCGCGGTCATGGAAGGTCTGGTGCCAGAGCTCCAGCGACAACAGCCCCCAGGTCTTGCGCGAGAACTGGTTGCCGGACGCGAAGTTGGCGATGATGGCCTCGTTGTTGAACAGCGGGCGGTCCTTGGCGTTCCTGCCCGAAAACACGTCGCGAACGAAGTCGCTCAGCGGCCCCGAATACCACTCCTTCAGCGGAACCGGAAAGCCCATCTTGTCGCGCCGGTTGAAGACCTCCTCCGGCAGGTGGCGCGTCGCCAGCTGCTTCAGCATGTCCTTCAGCCGCCCTTCCGGAAATTTGATTGTCGCCGGCAGCTTCGCCGCGAACTCGACGATCTTTCGGTCGAGGATCGGCACCCGTGCTTCCAGTCCATGCGCCATCGACATGCGATCCTCGACCTGCAGCAGGGCAGGGAGCAGGCACTTGAAATCGAAGTGGGTCACCGCATCCATGGCATCGCGCTCCGGCAGCGACGCGGGGGAGTTGAACACGGCACGATAGCGCTCGAACACGCCGTTCATGTCGAGCGCATTCCACTCGACCTCTTCCCGCAGGTCCGAGGCCCGGCTGGTCAGGCGGAAGTAGCGCGCATCGAGATCGCCGAACAGGCCGGTCGCAAACAGCTGTTGCATCAGCGGCGTGTATTCCTTCAGCACGCCGAGGCTGGGGATGATCGACGCCAGCGGCAGCGCCAGCCGATGGGCGCCGCTCTCGCCGGTGATTGACTGGCGAAGCGCCTGTTCGAGGTAGGCCACGAGATAGCGCGCGTATCCGCCGAACACCTCGTCGCCGCCCTGGCCGCCGAGCACGACCTTGACGTGTTGCGCCGCCAGCGAGGACACCATGTACTGCGGAAAGGAACCGGGCCCAGCGACCGGCTGGTCGAGATGGTAGATCACCTTCGCGATGTTGTCGCGGAAGTCGTCCGCCGTAATGGTGATCTCATGCAGGTCGATGCCGTTCCGGGCGCAGGCGGCACGCGCGAAGCGGCTTTCGTCGTAATCGGTCGCCTCGATGAACTTGCCGTGAAATCCCTTGCGCGCCGCCATCGGATGATCGGCCGAAAGCGCGGCGATCAGGCTGGAATCGATGCCGCCCGACACATAGGCACCGACCGGCACATCCGACTTCATGTGGACGGCAACGGAATCGTCCAGGAGCGCAGCGAGCTGTTCGCCGGCCGCGTCCGCGGTCAGCGTCCGGTCGGCGACATGCCGGACGTCCCAGTATTTCCAGACCCGCAGCGTTCCATTCTCGATCTTCAGCGCATGGCCGGGCAACAGCGTCCGGACGTGACGGAAAAGGTTTGCCTCGCCGATCATGTACTGAAACGACAGATACTCGGCCAGCGCGTCGGGATCGGTCTCGATCGACGGCAGGAACGGCAGCAGCGCCTTGATCTCGGACGCGAAATAGAAAACGCCGTCGACGATCGCGTAGTAGAATGGCTTGATGCCGAACGGGTCGCGGGCGGCAAACAGCCTGTGATCTTTCCAGATCGCGAAGGCGAACATGCCGCGCAGATGGTCGACGCAGTCCGTCCCCCATTTCGCGTGGGCCGCCAGGATTGACTCGGTGTCGGCCCTGGACCGGAAGGTCCAGCGATCTCCGAGTTCCCGCCGCAGGTCGTCGTAATTGTAGAGTTCGCCGTTGTAGACGATCACCGAGCCGTCCGCGCCGCGCATCGGCTGGGCGCCATCGCTCGACAGGTCGATGATGGAGAGACGGCGGTGGGCGAAGCCGGCGCTGGCGTTCGCCGAGGACCAGGTGTCGGCCCCGTCGGGTCCGCGATGGGCCACGAGCCGGCTGAGGACATCGAGGCGCCGGCCGATGCCGCCAACGGATTTCCCGTCAATCGAAAAGAGCCCGGCTATCCCGCACATGTCAGCCCTTGGTTCCCCGGCCGGCACTCCCCGGCCGCAATGTCATCCGCTGTCGCGGTGTCGGATCGGCCTGCCGCGCCGGCCCCGATTCTGCGCGGGCGCGCCAAGGGCGGCGCACGTCGCCAGATGCAGCGCCCGCTATCCCGGAGGCCGCGATCACTTGGTCGCGCGGATCAGCAGATGCCAGCCATATTTGCGCAGATCGTTGCCGGCCACGATGTCGGCATCCATGCGGCGCATGAATTCGTCGACGTCGTGCATGCCCGTCTTCGGCAGGTTGAACGGCTCGACCAGCGGCTTTTTCCGGTCGTGGCCGTCCTCGTCATAGACGGGATAGTCGGTGAACGAGTGGACATTGCCGTAGAACCAGAGGCGTTCCTTGATCTCGTCGACCGTGAACGCCCGTGTGAGCGGGCAGCCTTCGCGGAATTCCGAGAAGTTCGACAGGAGCTCGTCACGCGAGCGTCCGTTCACCGTGCCGCGAAGCAGGTTCCGCGCCAGGATCGAATAGTAGTAGATTGCGGAATTGCGGTGATAGAGCATCATCACCAGCTCGCCGCCCTTCTTCAGCACCTTGTGGGTGTCGGCGAGGATGTCGTCCATGTACGGCGAATGGTGGACGACGCCGCAGCTGTAAACGACATCGAAACTCTCGGGGTCGAACGGCAGGCGATCGCCATCGTAACGCAGCGTCTTGATGTCGAGACCCTCGACCCGCGCGCGCGTGCTCGTCAATTCGATGGCGTGGTCGGTGATGTCGATGGCCGTGACCTGAGCGCCGTGGCGGGCGAACTCGCAAGCGTCCGTTCCCGCGCCGCATCCGATCTCCAGGATCTTCTTGCCGGCGTACTTGTCGAAACCGACGAAGCCCCGATAGTAGGGCACGACCCGCCAGCGATGCTCGGAAATCGACTGGTACCATTTGAGATCGTGCTTGGCAGCGTTCTCGTCGGCCTTGTGGGGCGGCTGCACATTCCAGTATTCGCGCACGCGATCGGACACGGATTTCGACATTGCAGGACCCATGATTTGATTGTTAGGAGGCTGTTAATCAAAGGCGCACACGAAAGCAACCGAGCGCCGCCGGCCATTGAGTAAAAAAACCGTCTTCACCTCCTGTTTCCCTGCCGGAAAGGTCTGTTACACCGAACAGTCGCCAAGCTTCGGGTTCGGGCGATGGTGCTAATTGAATACTCTCTAATAAGTAATCAGGCTGTCCCTCCATGAACCGCAGGTTGAGTGCCCTGATTCTTTTCGATCCTTATCAGACGCACACGCCGATCGTGCGCGATCACCTCAACTCCTTCAGGATATATTCTGTTTTCGATGTTCAATACGCCCCGCTGACCGGCGATGCGCGCGTGGACTTCGATGTCGACGACTACGATGTCATCATCATCCACTACACCGTTCGCCCGGTGTTCGGCGGCGTTCCCCCAAGTCTCGCCGAATCACTTGCGCGCTCGTCGGCGAAGATCGTGCTGTTTTGCCAGGACGAATATGACCTGACCGAGAACTTGCGGGAATTCATGCGGCTCGTACGTGTTTCCCTGGTGTTTTCCTGCGTTCCGTCCGGCGAGATCGAGAAGGTCTATCCCTCGGCGGCCTTGCCCGGGGTTCGTTTCCGCAACACCCTGGCCGGTCATGTGCCGCTGGCGCATTTTCATGGCCGCGAATCCTGGTCCGCCGTCGCCGAGCGCCCGGTCATGGTCGCCCATCGCGGCCGCAAGCTGCCGTACTGGTATGGTCGCCTTGCCTGGGAAAAGTTCGAGATCGGCCAGCGCATGCGCGAGGCATGCCGAAAGCACGGGTTGCCTCACGACATCGAGTGGGATGAGCATCATCGCATCTACGACGACGAATGGCCCCGGTTCCTTCGCCGGGCGCGCGCGACCCTGATCACCGAATCGGGATCGAATGTCTTCGATGACCGCGGCGAGGTCCGACGCCGCGTCGCCCAATATCTGGAGCACCACCCGGATGCGGGATTCGACGAGGTCTCGGCGGCGATTGGTCTGGAAGCGTTCGAGCAACGCTATCGCATGCAGCAGATCTCGGCGCGCGCCTTTGAGGCGATCGTGCACGGCACGGCCCTGATCGGCTATCGCGGCGACTATTCCGGGATCCTGCGGGCTGACCGGCACTACATCGTGCTGGAGCGCGACTTTTCCAACATCGATGATGTCTTGGCCAAGGCGAGCGACGCGCAATTCCTGGAAGCGATCCGCCATCGGGCCTATGAGGACATCATCGTTCCCGGCCGCTGGTCGCACGAGAGCTTCATTGCCGGGTTCGACGATGCCCTTGCCGAACTGCTCGGGATCGGGCCTGTGGCGAAGCGACAGGCGCCTCCGGTCGAAGTCCAGAAGCGCATGGCGGCTGAACTGGCGCCGTTCGCCACCGGCTTTCCGATCGATTCGTCGCCAGCGGCGATTCCCGTCGGGCGTCCGCAGCCGAAGGGCGCGTTGCCCGCGTCGCGCGTCGCATCACGGGCCGTGCGCGTCGTCGTCGATCACATGCCCGCCGCGTTGATCAAGCGCATCGCGCGCCTGTTTCCCGAACGAATCCGCGCCCTGGTCAGGCACCTCTATCGACCGTGAACGGCGCCACGAGGTCGGCGTAGGTCGCATTGGCGAACGCGAAGTAGCGATCGTGCCCCTTCTCGCTCAGGTGCACGCCGTCACTCAGAAGATGGTCGCCGAGATCGATGCGCCCGGCGATCCAGTCGCGTTCATGGTCGATCAGAAGCGCGCCGGTCTGGCGGGAGACGTCGCGGATGATGGCGTTGTAGCGTTCCACCCACTTCGGGTAGGGGCTGATGCCGGCCGGCCAGCGTCCCGGGTCGCGGTCCGGCACCGGATGGTTGGTGCCAATGGCCAGTGTCCGGGCCCCCCAGGCGCGCGCGCGCTCGAGGATTTCCACGAGGTTCGCGTGAAAGGTTTCCGGCATGGTGCGTGGCAGGCCGCCTTCGTCGGCCCAATGATTGGCGTCGTTCAGGCCGAACTGGGTGTAGAACACATCGACGCCGGTGGCACCGACCTGGTACTTCATCCGCTCGAGTGCCATGCGCGTTGTATTGCCGCTCACCGACACGTTCGACACCACGACATCGCTCAGCGGATACCGTTCGCACAGGCTGGCCGAAACCCGGTGCACCCAGGTGCGATGCGGTGCGACGAGTTGCCCGACGCAAATCGAATCTCCGAAGAACACCACTTTCAGCATTGCCAAGCCCCCGATGTGCGCCCGCCGCGCGCGCCCGCTTTCCGGGCCCTGTCTAGCCGATCCGTCGCGATTCGGTCATCTGCCTTCGCGACCGCTTGCCCGCAGCGGACCGAACCGCTGCGGATTGCCGTCGGCATGGCGTCCGATCGCCTCGATGACCGAGGCGTGCGGTTCCTCGCCGCGCAAATTGCCGCCAACCGATTCCCGCCGGAAATGGCGGTCGCCGAAAACCCCGAAATCCGGGTCGGACACGTTCGCAAGGCAGGACAGGCGCCCATGCACGGAGCGCAGCGTCGCGACCGGATCGGAAACGAGATCCTCGTACCACACCTCGATCTTCCGATCCTGCGCGACCCCGGCAAGGCCCTCGCCGATGGCCCGCGCGAATTCGTACTGGTTTTCGAGGATATGCTCGGCCGTCGGACGTTTCAGCAACTCCTCGAAATTGCGCGGTGTGGCCGCGCTCCACTGGTCGGCAGTGCCGAATTTTGCCACCCGCGCCTCGTAGTCGGATGCCGCGGCTGCAACCGGATCGCGCCGCGACCAGATGAAACTGGCATCCGGACAGGCGCGCAGGATCGCCTTGATGCGGAAGCTGTTCCACGCGTTCTTGATGGCCAGCGGCCGGGCGGACAGGCGGCGCGCATGGTCGATCACGCGGTGAAACTCCGCCTCGCCGCCGGGCAGGAAATCGGCGGAACGGGTTTCGGACGGATGCCCGCCGCCGAACCAGACCGACATGACCGCCGATGCCTCCGAAGGGGCAAACAGTCCCACGGTCTTGCCAAGCCGGCTTGAGAAGCTTTGTTCCGGTGCGGCTGGCAGGCCGAGCAGCGCCGCAACGCCGAGCTCGGGCCGGTCGGCCAGGCTGTCATTGGCAAAGTTGCTGAAATACGGCAAACCGAATGCCGCGACGATTGCCTGATAGAGTACGGTCGCTCCGGTCCGTGGTGCCTGCAGGAAAAACAACGGCGCCGGCCCGATCATCGGAAGATGCGCGAAGGCCGCCCGCAACGCTTCGCCGGATGCCGGGATGCCGGTCATGCCAGCCCCCCGCGGAACTCAAGCACGGCCACCGAACGCCCGTTCGGGAAGATGCTCTCGTCGAACCGGCGCAGTACGTCGGGCTGGTAGCCGACGACCTGGCCGGCGAAGGGTTGCAGCGCGTTGTCCAGGGCCGCGCCGTCCCAGGCCAGGTAGTAAAGGTACTCGTCGGCGTTGGTGCGACGGGTCTCGTAGAAACGCGGCGTCTGGTAGAAAGTCGCCGAAAGGGTCAGCCGGCGCGTCCGCGGCAGATATCTGGAAAGAAAAAGCGACAGGCGCTGGTCCACGTTCGGGAACAGGTCATTGGCGATGACGTGGTCATAGGTTTCCGTCGTGGCATCGGAATGCCAGTCCTCCTCAGCCAGGCGAAGCCGCGGGCAGGCAGAAAGAAACGACGTCACCGACTCGGACGGATCATGTGCCATTTTCTCGATGATTCGCAGGTCGTTGCGATCCGACAGCACTCTTTGCAGGGTCGTCAGCCCGCTGCCGACATCGAGCAGTGTCTGTCCGCTCCCTGCGAGCGCGTCGCGATAAACGCTCTCGGTCACGTGGCGCTTGGCGGCATGCTGGCGAAGCCATGTCTGGCTCGTCTGGCCCATGTCCGTCGGAACCTCGTGTTCATCGAGAAAGCGGCCGAGCCGGTCCGTCTCCATGTAGGTGTCAAATGACTGCCGGGTGATCAGAAACACGCCGCCGCCCAATCCTGATTGATATCCACGGTAAGGCGGCCATATACACGCTTCGTGCCCATGGGCAAATCGGCCGTGCCGGTCCGGCATTTCTCCATGGTCTTGTGGCATTCGGAAGTTGAGAACGCAATGCGAATGCACTATAAAGATGCAACGGAAAATGACGGAGGACAGCAGGATGTCCGGCGCGGATGAGTCCGCGGCAAAGGCTGGCGCGGTGACGGATCCGGCGGGCGCGGGAGCCTTTGACGGATGGGACCTCGGCGAGCGGCCGTTTCTGGAAGTGCCGGGCCCCGGCAGTCCGCTGTTGCAGCAATTGCTGCGCGCGTCCGACATTTCGAGCCTCCGGCTGGCGCTTGACGCGACGAACAGCTGGTCGGGTGGAAGTGGGCTTCTAGGCGCCGATGCCGAGGACATCGTGCTGGCGGCGAGTCCGGCCTTCGCCACCTTCGCCGACAATTTCCACCATCACATCGGCCGGTCGGCGCGCTACGCCGAGGACGCAGGCGCGTTCCGACCCTACGGCCTGATCCAGACGATGGAGTTCTTCCACATTTATCGATCCGAAGCGCAGATCGAGAAGTGCTTCCTGCAGCACTTCGCCACCATGTGCGACGTCGGGCGGACCGACCCGTTCGCGTTCCTGAATTTTGCCGCCCTGGCGGCCCTCAGCTATGCACGGCGCTCCCGCCCCGATTTCGCGTTGGTCATTCTCGACGATTGCATTTCGCGCCACGCGGAAGGGCCGCTTGACGAGCTGCGCATCGTCGAAAACATCGCCCTGGCGATCGGAAACCATGCATGCTCAACGGAAACGCTGCACAGAAGGGCCGCCCAGTTGAACGCCCTCGGCGCCGACGTGCGGTGCACGTGGGCAGGCCCGGCGCGGTGTGACGCCAAAGCGCTGGCCGCCCGCTTCCGCTGCAACGAAACCGTCCGCGCGCCTGCAGGCCCATTGCGTGATCCGACGATCGGCCATGGGCAGCGGCTGCGGATCAGTCTCGTGCGCTGGGCCGAAACCACGCCGTGGTTGCGCCAGCGGCTGGCTTCGCTCGGCCGGCGCTCCCCGCGCATCAAGGCGGCGCTCATGGCTGTCTACAATCGGCTCCATGACTGACATGTCCGCACAGCATTCGTCCCTGAACATCCTGGTGCTGCATCACCACGGCTATTTCAGCAACAATGCCATCAATCTCCAGGCGCTGCCGGTCTATGCGCCGGAGCACCTGTTCCATTTCCATGACATCACCGCGCCCCTGCCGGACGCTGCTCGCAATTTCGCCTGGGATGCCGTCTTCCTGTCTTTCTGCGCGCTCGGGCGCCGCCACGCCGCCAATTTCGCCGCGATCAAGGCGATGCACGATTACCTGCGCGATGCGCCCGCCGTGAAAGTCGCCTTTCCGCAGGATGACTATATTCGTCACCGCATCCTCGATGCCTGGCTGGCCGACTGGAAGGTCGATCTCGTCTATACCCCGATGGAACGCCACATCGACTATCTCTACCCCGAGACGTCGAAAGTGGCCGAGATCCGGTCCGGCTACACCGGATACATCGATGATCGGCGCGACTCGCTATACGCGTCGGCCAGGCTGGACTTTGCCGACCGGCCGTACGATTTTGGCAACCGCATCAACAGGTTGCCTGCGACCTACGGGCGCCATGGCCTGTTCAAGGGCCAGATGAACGAACTGTTCGGCCTGCGCCTCCAGGCGCGCGGCCTGCGATGCGACGTCTCCACGAATCCGCAGGATCGCTTTTTCGGAGATGACTGGATGCGCTTTCTCGGGCGCGTCCGCTATACGCTCGCCGCAAAGGGTGGCGTCAGCGTCGACGACCCGGACGGTTCGATCCATGCCTGCGTCGCCAGGGTCAAGGCCGCCAACCCGGATGCAACGTTCGAAGAAATCGAAGCCGCATGCTTTCCGGGCCGGGACGGCGTGCGCGTCTTCGATGCCATCGGGCCGCGCATCCTTCAGGCCGCACAGATGGGTGCTTGCCAGATCATGCCCGTCGACGACTATCCCGGCGGCCTGGAAGCCGGCCGGGACTACATCGTACTCGAACGCGACATGGCCAATTTTGAGGATGTCCTGGCACAGATGCGCGATATCGATCGAGGCCGGACGATCGCCGCCCGCGCGCGCGATCGGCTGATGGCGACGGCGTCCCTGACCTATTCCGGCTTCATCGCGACGCTGTTTGATCATGTCGCGCGCCTGCGCGAATCCGCGCCGCGGCCGGCTGGCGGCAGCGGCGGGAGAGATCGCGTCGTCCTGCTCGACCTGCTGGAGGAAGCCACGCGCGCGGATCGCGAGGCGGTCGCCGCCGTGCCGGACCTGCTGGCCGGGCTCACCGCGCGGCTCGTCGGCGCCCTCGCCACCGCGCAGTGCGATCGCGTTCTCAAGGTGATGGCGGCGTGCGAGGACGCCAGGGTCAGGCCGACATTCCTCGCGGTCCAGGCGCTTGGTTTCGATCTTGGCGCCTATTCCAATCCGGAAAGGTCGCTGATCTTGCTCTACATCCGGCTCGCCCATCCGGACTCCCGTCGTGCGCTCGCGGCGCTCGTCGCAGCAAGGCGCGACGGCACCTATCCCGTTTCGCTGGCCACGAATGGCCGCAACGTCATCGCAGCTTCGGGCGGTGAATGGTTCGACTTCCACTTCAAGGGCCGCGGCCGGCCTTTCTGGCGCGGAGGCCGATGAATGGCTCAACGGCGAAAGTTACCGCCCCTGGCCGGAAAGCAGCTGGATTTCATCCGGGACCTGCCGCGCATCGAAAGCGGGCAGGAACGGGAACCGCGCCGGCGGACCGTGCTGACCCTGATTGATGACGGCTACCCCGGGCATGTCGGCTACCTGATCGAGGCCATGCATACCTCGGGCCGACACGACTACATCGTCATCAACCCGCGCCGCGAACGAACGATGGACGGCATCGACATGGCCATGTTCGATGCCGCCTACATCGACTATTCGATCCTCCTGCATCTCAACCACTATGTTTCGGCACCCGTCACGGCCAGGTTGGCGTCATTCCGGCGCCCGATCATCCGCGCACTCCAGGACGAGTATCGCTGGGTGGTGAAGGCGCGCGAGTCGATGGAGCGCATCAACATCTCGGCGCTGATTTCCTCGCTCAGCCCGGAAAACATGCGCAGGGTCTATGGTGACGCGTTCCTCAGCCGCATCGTCGCGCTGCGCTCGCCGCCCGGGTTCCTTCACCGGCCGATCGTGCCCGAACGGATCGTTCCGCTGGAGGACCGGCGGTCGCTCCTGAGCGCCCGGATGTGGGACAACACCGCCTTCAGGCCCTATTACGGGCGGTTCATGCGCCAGAAGCAGGTCCTGGCCGACATTCTTCTCCGCGCGGCGCGTGAAATGGGCGTCCCGGTCAACATCGAGCGCGGCACGGCAAGCCGGGTTTATGGCCAAGCCTGGTCGCAGGTGATGATGCAGTCGCGCGGCCACCTCGCGCTCGAGGGCGGATCGACCATGTTCGATCTCGAAAACCGGTTCGAGGAGATGCACGACCGCTACGTGGCCGCAAATCCCTACGCCGGCTACGACGAAATCCACGCCGCCGTCTATGCGCCGTTCGAAAACAACGTGGTCCACAAGGTCATGACACCGCGTTGCATCGAGGCTGCGGCACTGGGTACCGTCATCGTTGGCATGCGCGGCGAATATTCCGGCTACCTGCAGCCCGACCGTGACTACATCGTCATCGCTGACGACGGTTCGAATGCGCGCGACGTGCTGGAACAACTTGCAAATGTCGACCGTATCCGCTCGGTCGCCGACAACGCACGCCGGGCGATCGGCACCAATGCCGACCTTACCTATGAGGCCCATGTCGGCCGCCTGGATGCGCTCGTGACCCGTCTGTGCGCCTGATCCGTCGGTCGGCCAAATTGCATTGTGCGCCGGAAATCGGTAAACCGATCCTGCAGGGAAAAGGCGGGATCGGCGAACGGTCTGCGCCGCAATGATTGGCAATGTCCACGAAGAACGGCCGTACCCCGAACCATTCGGGCCTACAGGACACTATCGGCGCGCCTGACGCGCACGATGGCTCGCGCCCGTACCTGAAGGTCCGGACCGAAGACGATGACCTTGTTTACAATATCTATCGATCAATAGACAGTGGCCTTTCGGCGCCGTTCATCAATGTTCTTGAACGGGAGCGTGTCGAGGGCGACATCGGATATTACGAAATACTTAACAATACGGCGATTTGCGCGCCATCCTTCTTGACGTTTGCGCAGTGTCATCAGATCCACATGGATCGGCTGCCACGGTTCAATGCCTATCCCGAGCCGATCCGCTTTGCCTCGATCCTGATCACGATGAGTTTTTTCGACCAGTACCGGCAGGACCTGCAGGTCGAACGCATGTTTCTGAAATATTTCGGTTTTTCTGTTGAACAGAAAGACCGTGAGTTCGATCACTACCTGGCCTTCCAGTTGCTTGCGGCCCGCAGCTACATTCGCGCCGGACGTCCGGAATTTGCACTGGCCATCCTGCACGACTGCCTGGCGCGCACGCCGAACAGTGACACGCAACGGCGGGAAAAACTCGCGGTCGGATTCGCGGAGTTCATCGGGCTGCGGTGCCCGATGGGCACGCTGGCCGACCGGGTTCGCCAGTTGAACGAACGCGGCGCCGGTCTGCTGCCGCTGCCCACCGGGCCGAAGGGTGTCGCGGGCGATTCGTTTTTCATCGACGATGTCATCGCCGGTCTGACGACGCAGAAACGGGCGGGCATGGTCGGAATCGTGAGTGCCTATCGGCGGATTGTCGGTCGCGGCAAGGGGCGATCCTGACGAGCGTCAGTCACCGGAGAAGATCGGGAATACGGGCGGGACGACATGGCAATTCAGCGCAAGTGGGACATCCTCGTCCTGCACAACCGGCATTTCGACCGCGGATCGAACATCGACCTGCAGTTCCTGCCCGCCTATGCCGGCGAGGCCTTCCACTATTTCCATGACGTCGAGACGCCGCTGCCTGACGCGGCGCGCTACCATGCCTGGGATGTCATCGTGCTTTCCGGCTGCGCGCTCGACCTGCGTTTTCGCGCCAGCCCGTTTGCCCGTTTCACCAAGGCCTTCGAGTTCCTCGCGGAGTCCGCGGCCGTCAAGATCGCGTTTCCCGAGCGCGATCATGTTGCCTACAGGCAGATCGATAGCCTTCTGACCCGCTGGCAATTCGATCTCGTCTACACCACGCTGCTCGACCGTCAACGCGCGATCTACGATTCCTTCCGGAAGGCAGGATCGATCCGGCTGCGGCTGCCGACTTATGTCGATGTGAAGCGCGATGCCGAGTTCGGCCGGTTGCGCCTCGATTTTATTTCGCGACCGCTGGACCTTGCAGGGCGGCAGCCGGTGATCGACCTGAATCGCGAGCGCAACCGGATCCTGAAGGGCGACCTGGTCAAGCGTTTCGCGACCTTTTCCCGCGCCGCGAAGACGGCAAGCGATTTCCGCGACGAGGAACGCGGCGAGTTCACCGAGGACAAGTGGATGGGGTTCCTCGGCAGTGCCCGCTACACTTCCGGAGAAACCCGGCGGGTCGCCATGGCCGAGCCGACCACGGAGCTGGTCGATCGCGTTCGCGCCTACGTTCGCAAGAACCCGACCGCCACGATCGCCGACATCGCGGCTCAGGTTTATGCCGACAATACGGACGTGTTCGAGGTCAACGTCGCCGATTCGAGCCTGGCGCTGGCCGCGCAGATGGGCACCGGGATCGTCGCGCCGGCGGGATCGTCGCTGGGCGTACTCACGCCGCACGAGGATTACCTTGTTCTGGAGGACGATCTGTCGAATTTCGGCGAGATTGCCGCGTTCATGCGCGACCGTTCGGCCGGCAGGATGATGGCCGCGCGCGCCCGCGAGAAGATCATGGCCGCCCCGGCCTACAGCTACGCGAAATTCGTCGAGGGCCTGTTCGAGGACATCGAGACTGTTCGCCAGCGCAAGGGTGCCGCGGGGCCGGCGGGCAACGCGCGTTCACGGGCGGAACTTGCCCGCGTGCTGGCTGCTTCGGCGCGCGAAAACCGTTCCCGCGTCATGACCCAGAAACCCTATCTGGCGGCCCTGACCGCCAAGGCCATCGCGAACCTGACTCCGGAGGACAACAACCGCGCCATTTCGACCATCATCGGAGGCCAGAAATTCGGGCGCGAGCAGGTGCTGCTCAACCTGAAGAACCGGGGCTTCGGAGTCTCGGCCTTCACGCCGGCGGTGGCGGCGATCGTGCAGCTCTACTTCATGCTGCGCAGCGACGAAGATCGCGCCGGCCTGCTCAAGGCGCTTTATCTCCGTCTCCAGGAGGCCGGTCCGACCCGCCTGTTCACCGCCGAGCGCTACAACCAGATTGTCCATCGCGGCGAGTTCAACGACCTGACGTTCGGCGAGACCAATTTCGAGATCCGCCTGCCGGCCGAAGAGGAAACCGCGGTTCCCGAAACGCCGAACACGGCGCCCAATCGGGGCCTGGTCGGAAAGCAGATCAACATCATCGATGACTTCGGCCGGATCGATTTCGTACGGGCGAAACATGCCCGCAAGAAGAATATCCTTTGCCTCATCAATGCCGATCGTGATGGCCACACCAAATATTTTGCCGATGCGCTCGAGAATTATGGAAACAATAATTACATCATTATCAACCCGATATCGGAGCGGGAACTGTCATTCATCGATTTCAAGGATATCGATCTCGTTTATATCAATCACTCCATCATCCTGCAGAAGGAGTTCTATATCTCCAAGGCTTTGAAGCGCAAATTGGCCGCGTTCCGCGGGCCGATCATCAGGGCGCTTCAGGACGAGTACCGCTGGGTGAGCGAGAACATCGCCGAAATGAAGGGCATCGGCACGTCGGCGCTGATCACCTCGCTGAAGCCCGAGAACATCCGTAAGGTCTACGGTCGCGATTTCCTCGCCAATGTCATTGCCGTGCAGTCGCCGCCGGGCTTCCTCACGACGAAGATTCTCCCGCGGACCATCATCCCGCTCGCCGAACGCAAGTCGCTGGTCTCGGCGCGCAACTGGGACAAGTCCAACTACAAGCCGTACTACGGCAAGTTCATGATGAAGAAGGGCGAGCTGACCGCGGCCCTCGGCGAGGCGGCGAAGGCCGCCGGCCTGCCGGTCAACATCGGCGGCACCGCCGATCGCGTCTACGAGGACGAGTGGGGCGAACTGCTGATGGAATCGCGCGGGCACCTGGCGCTCGAGGGCGGATCGACCATGTTCGACCTCGAGTCCGATTTCGAGGCCAAGCATGCCCGATTCCTGGCCGAGAACCCGTATGCCGGTTATGACGAGATCTACGACAATGTCTTCGCGCCCTACGAGAACAACGTCGTGCACAAGGTCATGACTCCGCGCTGCATCGAGGCAGCGGCGGTGGGCACGGTGCTTATCGGCATGCACGGCGAATATTCCGGCTATCTCAAGCCGGGCCGGGACTACATCGTCATCGCCGACGATGGTTCGAATGCCCGCGACGTGCTTGAGCAGTTGACCAACATCGACCACATCTCGCAAATCGCCGAAAACGCGCGGCAAGCCGTCGGCAGCAATCCGATTTTCACCTACGAAGCCCAGGTGCGCCGTCTCGACGGCCTGGTGAACTCGTTCTTCGAGGATTCCGTGCACGCGGGCGAAACCGTGGACACGGTCTCGGCGGCGGAACCGGCGCGAGCGGAGACGCCGGCAACCGGCAAGGCGCGCGCCAGGCGGCGTGGCGGCAAGGCCGCCATGCCCGCCGGGCTTCTGGCGCCGGCATCGCCAGCGCATCGGGGCTATCTGCACGAGGCCGGAGCGACTTACGATCACGCTGGCGCCGAGAAGCCTGCTCCCGGGCCGAAGCCGCGCCGGAGCCGCAAGCTGGCGAAGGCTGATTGAAGCCGCCGGTTCAGGCGAGGTAACGTTCCAGAGACCGCACGATCGCCTGGCCGGTGTGCCCGTCGCCGAAAGCGGCCGTGTCGGTTCTCGGGTGGTAGTGCGGCGTCGTCCACAGACGGTTCCAGCCGGCATCGACCGTCTCGGTCCACTCCGTTTCGTCACGCAGGGTCACGCACGGCGTGCGGCAGAAGAAGGCTTCCTTCTGCATCCCGCCGGAATCGCTGAACAGCTCGGTCGCGCCCTCGAGCAATGCAATCGAATCAAGATAACCGACCGGCTCGATGACGGTGAGCCCTGTCAGGTCGATGCCGAACTCCTGTGCGCGCTTGCGCGTGCGCGGATGCAGCGGCAGCACGATCGCGGCCGTCGACGCGTGGTCGCGAATGTAGGCAAGAAGCGTCCGGAAGCGCCCAGCGTCATCGACGTTTTCCGCCCGGTGCATCGTCGCCAGCGTATAGGCGCCCGGCTCGAGGCCCAGCCGTCCCAGGATGCCGGAGCCCGACCGCCCGTTCAGCCGCATAGCCAGAAGCGTTGAATCGAACATGATGTCTCCGACCACTTCGATCCGGCCGGGCACGTTCTCCCGCGACAGATGCGCCGCTGCTGACGGCGTCGGGGCATAGAGGATCGCGCTGATGCGGTCCGTCATGACCCGGTTAATTTCCTCCGGCTGGTAGAAATTGAAGGAGCGCAACCCCGCCTCGACATGGGCAACCGGTATGCGCAGCTTCACGGCGGCGAGCGCGCCGGCGAGTGTCGAGTTGGTATCGCCGAAAACCACGACCATGTCCGGTCTGGCGTCGGCAAGAATGCTCTCGATCTGTTCCAGCATGCGCCCGGTCATCGCGCCGTGACTGCCGCCGCCAAGTGCCAGCCGCCAGGCCGGTTCCGGGATGTCGAGTTCGCGAAAGAAGGTCGTCGACATCGCCTCGTCGAAATGCTGGCCGGTGTGCAGGATGGCTTCCTCCAGCGTCGGGCTGCCGCGCAACGCCGCGCTCAGCACGGCCGACTTGATGAATTGCGGGCGGGCGCCAACGATGGTGATGATTTTCCTGCTCATTTTCCCTGCCGTCCGGCCGTTGCCGCCCACTCAGGACGAGACCCATTTCTGGTAGCGATCCAGCGCCTCGTCGATCGGTCCCAGATACTGGATTTCTCCGTGCCTGAGGAACATTCCCTTGTTGCAATACTGTTTCATGGTCGGCACCGAATGGCTGGCCAGTACCAGGATGCGCGCGTTCCCGAAGGCGCGCGCCAGGCGCTCCTTGGACTTGGCCGCGAATTTGGCGTCGCCGGCTCCGATGATTTCGTCGATGAGCAGGATGTCGGCCTCGATGGCGGTTGCCAGTGCGAACGACAGCCGCACCAGCATGCCCGACGAATAGGTGCGCACCGGATAGTGGATGTGCTCGCCGAGATCACAGAATTCGACGATGTCGGCCCTGATCTCGTCGATCCGGTCCATCGGCAGGCCGAGGAGCAACCCGCAGGTATAGATGTTGTCGTAGCCGGACCGATCCATCTCCATGCCGAGCCCGGCGACGAGCAGCGTGGTCACTTTGCCCTGGATGGTGACGCTGCCTTGCGTCGGCACGTAGCTGCCCGAGAGCATCCGCAGCATCGTCGATTTGCCGGCGCCGTTCGGTCCGATCAACCCGAGGCGGTCGCCTTCCTGCAGATCGAAGCTGATGTTCTTCAGCGCCGCGAACTCGCGCGACCGGGCGATCTCGGGCATGGAACGGCCGGCAAGGCGCATCACCCGGTTGCGCAGCTCCGACCGGAAGCTCATCGCGTCGTCGACGCGGGGAAAGCGCAGGGTCACGCCCTGGACATGGATCGAGTTCATGCGGCTAGACCCAGAATGCAATGCGCGGCTTGTAGCGCCCGACAACGGCCAGTGCGCCCAGGCCGGCAAACAGGATCGCGCCGAGCACGAAGCCGTAGCTCGACATGTGCGGCAGCTGGCCAAGCAGCGGCGCGCGGATGATGTCGACAAGGTGGTAGGCCGGGTTCAGCGTGCCAAGCAGCAGGTAGGCCAGATCGTGGGACTCCAGCCGGTCGAGGCTCCAGTGGATCGGCGTGACGAAGAACGCCACCTGCATCGTGTTCGACACCACCTGCACGATGTCGCGGTAGCGCGTCGTCACCACCGAGAGCATCAGGCCGACCAGGAACAGCAACAGCGTCACGAGGATGATGCCAAGCACCAGCGCGGCAAGCGCCGTCAAACCGACTGGCAGGCCGAAGAAGAACAGGATCAGCGCATGCACCGGGATCATGTGCAGGAAGATGACAAGGTTGCGCGTGCTCACCCGCATGATGTGCATGGAAATCGGCGCGTTGGTCGAGCGGATGAATTGCGCGCGCGAGATCAGCCCGTTCGACGACTCGTTCACCGTCACCAGGATGTAGAGCCAGGTCATGTAGCCGGCGGAGAAGTAGGGCAGGAACTCGCTCACCGGCTGCTGCCACAGGAAGGAGAACACCACGCCTAGCGTGCCGATCAGGGCAAAGGCGTTGATCACCGTCCAGAACGGTCCAAGCAGCGTGCGCCGGTAGCGGTTCTGGATGTCGATCCAGGCGAGATGGGTCCAGACCCGCCATCTCGCAAGGCTGGCGGCAAGGTCGTCGTAGGCCTGCTTGATGGACATGGCGATTGGTGGTTCCGAATCAGTCTGGCTAGCGGTTCAATACACCGGATCGGCGCGTGTGGGTTCGCCTCGGACCCGATCGGCGCTTGCGCACGGCACATTTGGCGGGCGGCGCGGACTTTACAGGAATTCGGCCAGAGCGCAAAAGCCGGATGACGGCGGGTCCACGGCGCGCCGCCGGAAACAGGCGACCATGTGCGGCATCTGGTTTTCAATCGGCCTGGAGTTCCAACGCGAGTGCATCGATTCGGTTGCGCATCGCGGACCGGACGGCCTCGGCACGCGCAGGTTCGACGGGTTGGCGGGGCGCCCGGTCATGGCGCATCGCCGCCTGGCGATCATCGACATGTCCGCCGAGTCCGCCCAGCCGATGTCCGATCCGACCGGGCGCTATTGGCTGACCTTCAACGGGCAGATCTACAACTACGTGGAGTTGCGCGCCGAACTGGAGGGAAGGGGGCGCGTGTTCCGCTCGCGCGGCGACGCCGAGGTTCTGCTCGCCGCCTATGTCGAGTGGGGCGAGGAATGCCTGGCAAGGCTGCAGGGCATGTTCGCCTTCGTCATTTTCGACACGTCGAACGGTGAGGTGTTTGCCGCGCGGGACCGCTTCGGCATCAAGCCGCTCTACCGTTACAATCGGGGTGACGGCATCGCTTTCGCTTCGGAAATCAAGCAGTTCGCCGGCCTGGGCGGGTTCTCCTTCAAGCCGAATGCCGATGCGGTCGCGGCATTCCTGGCGGAAGGAGCGCAGGATTTCAGCCAGGCCACCATGGTCGATGGCGTCGACCAGCTTCCGGCTGGCCATCTGCTTGCATTCAATGCGGCCGCACCCGGCGTGGCCAAGCCCCGACGCTGGTACACGCTCGCCGCACACGCCCTGCCGGTGACCGGTATTGGCGAGGCGGTCGAGGCGTTCGAGCCGCTGTTCGCCCAGGTCATCGCGCGCCACCTGCGCAGCGATGTCGCGCTCGGCGGCTGTCTTTCCGGCGGGCTTGATTCCGGCTGCCTTGCCAGCGAGGTCGCCCGGCAGCGCCCGCCCGGCGAAACGGTCGCGCCGCCAGTGTTCGTGACCGCCGCGTTCGCCGGCATGGATTTCGACGAGGAAGCGCGCGCGCGCGACATTGCGCGCACACTGAACGTCGGCCTGGTTGTCGTGCGTCCCTCGGAGGCGGGCTTCGCCGCCGCCTTCGACCAGCTCGTCCGTACCCAGGACGAACCATTCGCGTCGTCGAGCATTTATGCGCAGTATGCCCTGTTCGAGGCGGCGCAGGCGAAAGGCCTCAAGGTCATGCTCGACGGGCAGGGCGCCGACGAGATCATGGCGGGCTATCACAGCCTGTTCCATGTCCATGCGGCCGGGCTGCTGCGGCAGGCGAAGTTCGGCCGGTTCGCCCGCGCGGTCGCAGGCCGCCGCAGGGCGAATGGCCATGGCGTGGCCGGACAGATCGCACGGGCGGCGAGCCTTGCGCTTCTCGGAGGCCAGGCGGGACGTCTGGCCGGATCGCGGCCGCCACGGTGGCTGCGGCGGAATGCCCGGATGGACCGTCCGAGCGGACTGGACGGGCGCCGCCGATGGATGATCGGCCACGGCGTGCTGCCGGCGCTTCTGCATTGGGAGGACCGCAACAGCATGGCCTTCGGCATCGAATCCCGAGTGCCTTTTCTCGACCATTCCATCGCCGAGTTTTTCATGAGCCTGCCGGCCGAGGTGCTTTACGACGACGGCACCACGAAACCGGTGCTTCGAAAAATTGCCGCCGGACGCCTCCCGCCATCCGTGACGTCAAGTCACCGGAAGATCGGTTTCGAGGCGCCCGGGGCGTCATGGCTCCGCACGCTGGTCTCCGATCCGCGGCGCATTTCCGGGCGCATCGACGATGCCTTGCCAGGCACGATCGATCCGGCAGCGCTGGAAGCCGACCTGCATGCGCTTCTTCGCCGCGAGGCGGTCGATCATCACGCCCTGTTTCGCGCCGTATGCACGGCGCGCTGGCTCGACGTCTTTTCTGCCTGAAAGGATGGCGCCGGGGCGAAAGGCGCGTTAACGGCTAGGGGATGCGGGCACCGGGGTACGGCGGCGACCGCGTCGGGCATCGGAGGCGTCAGGCGACGGCGATCATTGCGAATCCTCTATTTCGTCAACGACCTTGCCTATTTCCGCGCCCATCGCCTTGCGCTGGCGACGATGGCGATGGACGAAGGCCATGAGGTAGCGCTGATCGCCGGCGGGGCCGAAAGCGGCGATGGACTGCCGCCCGGGATCGCCCTGCATCGCATCACGCTGGATCGCCACCGGCCGGCCCTGTCGGATCTTGGCGCGGCGTGGGCGTTGAGCCGGATCGCGCGGCAATGGCAGCCCGACGTGATCCATGCCATCACCATGAAGCCTGTGTTGCTGGCCTGCCTCGTCCTTCCGTTCATTCGCCCGCCTTCTGGCTGCAACCGACGCGTCGTCCTGACATTTGCAGGCCTTGGCCGTGTTTTCGAGCCCGCCGGTGCAGTCGGCAACCTTCGCCGCCGCCTTGTCGCGGCCGCCATACGTTCGGGCGCGGCCCGCATCTCGGCAGTCGCCACGTTCGAGAACCGGTCCGACATGTCGCGGCTGGTTGCCGATGGCGTATTCCCGCCCGACCGGGCGGTATCCATCATGGGCGCCGGGATCGATCCTCGCCTTTTCTACGCGCCGCCAGCACGCGAGCGGCATGCACCGCTGGTCTTCCTGTTCGCCTCGCGACTGTTGGCTTCGAAGGGCGTGGGCGATTTCCTCGCCGCAGCGCGCATTCTGGCCGGGCGCGGTTCGACGGCGCGTTTCCTGATCGCCGGTCCGGGCGATCCCGGCTTTCCCGACAATGTCGACGTTGCCGGCGCGCTTGCGGAAAGCCCGACCGACCGGATCAGGTTCCTTGGCGCCGTCAGTCCGGACGCCATGCCGGATCTGCTGCGCCGGGCCGATGTGGTGTGTCTGCCGAGCCGGCTGTCCGAGGGGTTCCCGCGCAGCCTGATCGAGGCGGCGGCCTGCGGCTGCGCGCTGATCGGCACGGATCAGCCCGCCATCCGCCAGATCGTGATCGAGGGCGAGACCGGGTGGCTCGTGCCTGCCGGCGAACCCGCAGCACTCGTGGACGCCATGGCGGTCGCCGATGCCGATCCGGCGCGAACGCGGGCGATGGGCGGGCGCGCCGCCCGGCATGCCGCCGGGCTGTCGGTGGACATCGCTTCGGTCTACCGGGCGTTTGCGGCCCTGTATCGCGGCGCGAAACCGTCAGGCGGTCAGATGTAGTATTCGTTCGCGATGATGCCTGGCGCCGAATATTCGATGACGTGCTGGTCCCATGTCTCGGTGTTGGCCTGGTCGTAGTCGATCCAGGTTGCGTAGAGCGCGCCGCCCGCATCCCAGTAGGTCCATCGGTAGTCGGCGACATTGGCGGCGGAGTAGAAGGTGTCGATCGTCTCCCAGCCGAAGGCGCTGTCCTGGTCGTAGTCGGTCTTCTTCGAGTGCGACGGCTGGCCGGCATCGTAGGTGACGAGCCTCCAGTCGGTGACGCCGGCGGTCTTGTAGTAGGTCAGGATCGTGGTCCAGGTCTGGTTCGCCGCCTGATCGTAGTCGGTCAGGATGGCGTAATAGGTCTGGCCGGCGTCATAGTAGGTCCACTTGTTGTCGAGCACGCCCGGCGCGGCGTAGTTGTAGACGATGTTGTTCCACGTGCCGGCATTCGACTGGTCGTAGTCGGTCTTCGACGAGTGGAACGGCTGGCCGGCATCCCAGTAGGTCCAGCGGAAGTCCTGGACATTGGCCGCCGAATAGTAGGTGACGATGTTGTCCCAGGTCTGGGTGCCATCCTGGTCGTAGTCGTTCTTGATCGAATGGTAGAGTTCGCCCGGATCGTAGGTGGTGAGCTTCCAGTCGATGACGCCGGCGGTCTTGTAATAGGTGACGATCGTGTCCCAGTTCGTCGCCGAAGCCTGATCATAGTCGGTCTTGATGGCGAAATAGGTCTGGCCGGCGTCGTAATAGGTCCATTTCAGGTCGAGTACGTTCATCGCCGAGTAGTTGGAGACGATCGTGCTCCAGGTCGCGGCGCTGTCCTGGTCATAGTCGGTCTTCGACGAATGGTAGCTCTGGCCGGCATCGTACCAGGTCCATTTGAAATCGAGCACGCCGGCGGAAGAATAGGTGAACTCCGTCGATGACCAGTTCTGCGTTCCGTCCTGGTCATGGTCGACCCGCAACGAATGATAGGGCTGGCCGGGGTCATAATAGGTCCAAGTGTAGTCGAGCAGGTTCGCGCCGGTGAAATACTCCACGAATGTGGACCAGGTGGTGGAATTGTCGCCGTCTCGTGTCCAGCGTGTGTAGGCGCCACCGATCGCCGCCAGCGCCGCGAGCCCGCCGCCCAGAACCTGCCAAGCGAGCGCGCCGAGATCGGCGCCGAACATCAGGCCGCTGGCCTGCGTGATGACGGTGACATCGGTACCGGCCTGGCCCGTGACAATCACGCCATTGACGACGAGATCGGCGCCGACGACCTGGAATGTCGGAGACGCGGCGGTGTTGGCGAAGAAAAGGTATTCGCCGGCCTGGTAGTCGTTGACCCGGTCGTTGGTGTTGTTTGCGTTGGCATCGAAGGCAAACCAGTCGAGGTCCGACCCGCCCGACGCCTGGTCCACGCCATCACCGCCGGCCAGCCAGTCGCTGCCACCCTCGCCGAAAAGCAGGTCGGTGCCACCGCGCCCTTCCAGGACATTGCCGCCTCCGGCGCCGAGCAGCGAGTCGCCCAGGCTGGAACCGATGAAATGTTCGATGTCGTACAAATCCTGTTCATAGTTGGGCTGCCCGCCACCGCCAGCGATCTTCGCGGCAAGGCGCTCGGCCGATTGCCCGGGCAGCTTCAGGAACATCAGGATTTCGCGGTTGAGCACGCTGAAATCGATGGTATCGAAGCCGTCCATGCCGTTGACGGTATCGTTGCCGTTGGAGGCGATGAACCAGTCGTCGCCGGAGGGACCAATGCCGCCGTCTCCACCGAGCAGCGCATCGGTGCCGTCGCCGCCGTCGATGATGTCGTTGCCGCCCCCGCCGTAGATCGTGTCGAGCCCGGCGCCGCCATTGAGGATGTTCACATGGTTCTCGTCACGGCCGACTTCGCCGGGGTGCAGGTCCATCGTCCAGGGGCGGTGCCCGTAAATGATGTCGTCATTGTCTCCGCCGTTGATCGTGTCGGACCCTTCGCCGCCATAGATCACGTCGTTGCCGGTGCCGCCTTCGATGGTGTCGTCGCCCGTGCCGCCGTCGATGGTGTCGTTGTTCGCCTGGCCGTCGATGATGTCGCCGTCAGCGTTGCCGAAGATCAGGTCGTCGCCATTGCCTCCGCGCAGCGTGTCGATGCCGGTTCCGCCAAAAAGGGCGTCATTGTTGCCGCCGCCATTTAGGACGTCGTTGCCTGAACCGCCGAAGATGAAGTCCTTTCCCGAGCCGCCGGTGATCCGGTCGATTCCTTCCAGTCCCGCGACCGTCTCGCCGGTGTTGGCAAGCAGCACGATGTCATCTCCCGTGGTGAAGCGGACATCGGTGCCGTTGTGCAGGAGCCGGTGGACGATGTCGGAAGCCGATCCGCCAGTGTGTCCGGCGATGACGATTTCTCCGGTGGTAAGCGCAGCGATGTCGAAGAATTTTTCCTGATCGTAGGACAGCGGAAAGACGTGAATGGTCTCGCCGATCAGGTCGCCCGTCGCCGAGACGTGCTGTGCCTCGACGATATGTTCGTTGAGCGTGTCGTGTTCGAGCACCCAGGTCACAATGGCGCCGCCCTGGCCGTCGGACCCGACGGAAATGTCGAAGCGTCGGTTCAGGGTACCGGATGCGATGGCAAATTCGTTGCCCACCGCTATGCCGCTGGCGTTGTAGATCCGGCCATAGACCTCGCCATAGCCGACCCCGGCAAGGCCGTTTTCGCCGTAGTGATACCCATAGACAACGAGGAAGTTGCCGTTTCCGAGGGCGACGATGTCCTGCTGCGGCAAGGCGGTGGTCATCGCGCCTGCCGTCTGCTGCGGATTTTGCGCCGCCGAGACCGCGACGCCGGTCGATGTCACCACTGCGATCTGCGGCTCGTGCGGCGCCGGATAGTCGACGCTGGTCCAGGACAAGACAATGTTGCCGCCGGTCAGTTGCGTGATCTGCAAGTCCTCGTAGGAGATATCGGTGCTGCCAAGCCCCGGCGAAAACGTCGTCAGTTCGCTGGAGATGACCGTCTGGACGCCTTGCGGCACGCCGCTGGCATTGTAGCGCTGCATGATCACCGAAACGGTGTAGGTGCCGTTCTGGTTGTCGACCGCCTGTGTCCAGGCAACAGCATATCCGCCGGTTGCCAGCGGGGTCACTGCCGAATCGATCACGTCACCAAGCGCCGGTGTGCTGACAACGGTTTCGGCACCGAGCGGAACGCCGTTGGCGTCATAGCGCTGCGTGAAGATTGTGTCGGTGTCTTCCGAGAACCAGGTGACGACGAACGAGCCGCCGGTCAGCCCTGCGACGGCTGGGCTGACCTGGTCTCCAACAAGCGTGGTGTTCACGGAAATGGCAGGACCGTTCTCGCTGCCGTCGGCATTGAACCGTTGTACCCGGATTTCGGTGCCGTTTGCGGTCGGAGGGCCATCAGGGTCCACCACCCAGGCGATCACGTAGCCGCCGCCGGAGAGCGCGGCGACCGACGGGTCGGAGCGATCTTCATAGGTCGTGTTGCCGGAGATGACATCCTGAAGATCGCCGCCGAAAATCGGGGTATCGGTCATGGAATTCTCCTTTCGCGCAGCATCGACGCAACATGCCGGCTGGATGCCGGAACGGCCGGTATCCGCCGGTGCAGTGCCGGTGAATGTAGGATTGACGTCGCGGCGCGGCATCACTCAAATGGAGTAGGACGCTGCCGGACCTCGCGAAGGTGACAGCGCGGCGCCGTGAGGGAGCGACGGGCGCATTGGACAACGACAGGCTCAGCCGGTTGATCGGCAGGATCTACGACTGCGCGGTCGATCCGGAGCAGTGGACCGAGACGCTCACGCACATCCGTGACACCCTCGATCTTGCGTTCGTGTCGATGAACTATCTGGAATTCGGGCCGACCTATCCGCAGACGCCGCCCGACATGCGCACGTTCATTACCGACTGGGACATGGAGTGGATCGCCGCGCTGGGTCCGCTGGTGCCGAAGATCCCGCACTTCGATGCCATGCGTGGTGCAGCACTCGATCAGCCGGTGACGCAACTCTCGCTGATCGACGAGCCGGATTTTCGCCGGACTGAGTTCTATCGGGAATGGGTGGAACCGCAGGGCCTTCGCGACACCTGCAACATCAGCGTCATCAAGCGCGACCGGCAAAACGCCATGCTCTCGGCAACCATCCGCGACAGCCGGGCCCTGTTCAGCGATGAGGATGTGCGCCTGCTCGGCCTGCTCAGCCCGCATCTGCGCCGGGCGCTGATGATTTCCGACATGGTCGACGAACAGCGGTCGTGGATCCAGATCTATAACGCGCTGCTCGACAGCGTGTCATCCGCCGTGTTCCTGGTGGAAACCGGCGCGCGCCTTCGCTACCACAACGCGGCCGCGGAGCAGCTGCTTGTCGCGGAACGCTGCATCCGGTTGCGCAACGGCCAGCTTCAGCCTGTTTCCGGGCAACATGCCGATGCCTTCGCCGCCGCCCTGGACCGTGCCTGCGCGCAGGATGATGCAACGCTCGGCTCATGGGGAAACGGCATGGCGCTGCCGGGGGAGGACGGCGCAGTTGCGATCGCCTATGTGCTGCCGCTCGGGCGGTCGGAGCGACGGCGCGCACTGGGTCCGGGCCTGGCGGCGATCTTCATGACCTCGAATGCGGATGCGCGGCCGCCGTCGATGGAAGTGATCGCCGCGCTGAGCGGCCTGACTCTGGCCGAGGCGCGCGTGGCGCTTGCCATCGCTTCCGGCAAGAGCACGCAGACGGCGGCCAACGAGAGCGGCATCTCGATCCACACCTTGCGCAAGCATCTCGCCAACATCTACGAGAAGACCGGCATGCGCAGCCAGACCGCGCTGGCCACCTTCGTCAATCGGCTGAACCCGCCGATGTGAACCGTCCCGGCCGCCCCGCGGCGGCCGGCCACGCTGGGCGGTCCGGTTCAGATATAGTAGTCCGCCGCCACGTGCCCCGGCGTGTCGTAGAGCGTGATGTGCTGGTCCCACCAGTAGGCATCGTCCTGATCGTAATCGATCTTCTGGGCGTAGTTGGGCTGGCCGGCATCGTAGAAGGTCCAGCGATAGTCGGCCACGTTGAGTGCGGAGTAGGTGGTCTGGATGTTGCTCCAGGAATAGAGGCCGTCCTGGTCGTAGTCGGTCTTCATCGCATAGGCCTCCTCGCCGGCATCGTAGTAGGTCCACTTCAGGTCGACCACGTTCGGTGTCCGGTAGTAGGTCATCACCCGCGTCCAGGTTTCAGCGCCGGCCTGGTCGTAGTCGGTCTGGACGACATAGTAGGTCTGGCTGGCGTCGTAGTAGGTCCACTTGATGTCGAGCACGCCCGGCCCGGAGTAGTTGTTGTCGATGATGTCGCTCTATCCGGCATTCGACTGATCGTAGTCGGTCTTGGCGGCGTAGTAGGCCTGTCCGGCATCATAGTAGGTCCAGCGGAAGTCCTGGACATTGGCCGCCGAATAGTAGGTCACGACACTGTCCCAGGTCTGGGTGCCGTCCTGGTCGTAGTCCGTCTTGATCGAATGGTAGAGCTCGCCCGGATCGTAGGTGGTGAGCTTCCAGTCGATGACGCCGGCGGTCTTGTAATAGGTGACGATCGTGTCCCAGTTCGTCGCCGAAGCCTGGTCATAGTCGGTCTTGATGGCGAAATAGGTCTGCCCGGCGTCGTAATAGGTCCATTTCAGGTCGAGCACGTTCATCGCCGAGTAGTTGGAGACGATCGTGCTCCAGGTCGCGGCGCCGTCCTGGTCATAGTCGGTCTTCGACGAATGGTAGCTCTGGCCGGCATCGTACCAGGTCCATTTGTAGTCGAGCGCGCCGCCGGCCGTGTAGGAATCGCGCTTCGTCGTCCAGGTCTCGTTGTTGTCGGCGTCGAACTGGTGCAGATCAAAGGCACCGGCCGCTGCCGAAAGCCCGGCCGTGCCGGCGGCAAGCAGCGCGGCGATGGTCGCCGGATCGGCGGTGAGCAGCGCCGCGGAAGCCTGCGTGATCACGGAGACGTTGCCGCCGGCCGCGCCGATGAGCCGCACGCCGTTGACCAGCACGTCGGCGCCGGAGACGGAGAAGGTCGGCCGCGCTGCGGTGCCGCCGAAATAGACGACATCGGCGTTCTGGCGATCCTCGATGACATCGCCGGCGTTGGACACCGCGCCATCGAACACGAACCAGTCATTGTCCGCCCCGCCGTTCAGCGTGTCCGCACCGCCGGCGCCCTGCAGCCAGTCATTGCCGCCGCCGCCATCGAGCCTGTTGGCGCCGCCATCGCCGCGCAAGCCGTCATTGTGGGCCGAACCGACGAGGTTCTCGATGTTCACGAGCGTGTCGCCCTCGCCGTCGCCGCCGACGGCTTCGCCAATGCCGAGATCGGCGAACACCGCCTCGGGCGACCATTCATAGGTCACCGTGTCACCGGCCGTGCCGCTGCCGCGTCCGTCAAGATGGTCCGCGCCGGCGCCGCCGTCGAGAATGTCGTTGCCCGAGCCAGCCACGAGAATGTCATCGCCTTCGCCGACCCCGAGTTCGGTGTCGTCGGGATCGTCGCTGACGAGGAAGTCACGGTCGCCGAACACGGCTTCGAAGAACGCGTCGAGCGCGTCGGGCGCATCGCTGGACAACAGGGCATACCCGTCAACGAGCGGTGTGTTCATGCCGATGCCGCTGCCAAGCAGCGTCAGGCCGTTGGCGGTCCGATGCTCGATCGCAAGGATCGTGCCGCCCGTCGGCTCACCGGTTACCGGATCGTAGGTGAAGTTTTCGCCGATGATCCAGGTGACTGTTCCATCGTCGTTCGGCCAGACCACAAGCGTGTCGGTGGGCGTGCCAACCGGGTCGACCGCCGAGCCGGTCAGCGGTTGCCAGTCCTGATAGCCCGCGGCGTCGGCGTAGATCGTGAAGGACAGGTCCTGCGTGGTGAAGCGCTGGGCATGGACGCCGAATCCCGAACCGTCCTGGCCGTCGGACGTCCAGGTGACAAGGAAGCCGCCGTCCGGCATGGCCGTGATCGCGGGCTGGTATTGCTGTCCGGAGACGAAGGTGTTGATCAGGAATTCGCCGCCGTCGGGATTGCCGGCCGCGTCATAGCGCTGGCCATAGACGCCGTGGCTGAACCCGTCCTGCAGCATCGACGACCAGACGACGACATAGCCGCCATCGGCGAGGGCGGTCACGACCGGGTCGAGCTGATCGTCGGTCACGTGCGTGTTGACCGCGAATTCGCCGCCGACGGCATTGCCGCTGGCATCGTAGCGCTGGCCATAGACGCCGTAGCCCGAGCCGTCCTGCGCAAAGGAGCGCCAGACGACGACGAAGCCGCCATCCTCAAGGCCGGCGACATCCGGCGCCGCCTGTTCGTCGGCGGTCGTCGCATTGATCGGAAACTCGCCGCCCGCCGGCGCGCCGTTCGCATCGAAGCGCTGGCCGTAGATCCCCCAGCCGCTGCCGTCCTGATGCTGCGATGCCCAAACGATCACCGCGCCATTGGCAAGGTCGGCCGTCGCCGGGGATTCCTGATTGAAGTCGGTCTCGGTGTTGATGAGGGTTTCGCCGCTCACCTGCGCGCCGGTGTCGTCAAACAGCTGGGCATAGGTACCCCAACCAGAGGGGTCCGCACCGGACACGGACTGCCAGGTGACAAGGAAGCCGCCGCCGCCGACCGCCGTCACGTCCGGATCGAACTGCCAGCTTGTCGTCGTGGTGTTGATGGTGAATTCCGTGCCGTCAGGCAGCCCGTCGGCGCCATAGCGCTGTCCGGAGATGCCGTAGCTGTCGCCATCGGCGCCATCGGACCGCCAGACAATCACGAAGCCGCCGCCTTCCAGCGCAGCGATCACCGGACGGTCCTGCTCGCCCGTGGTGTAGCTGTTGACCTGGAACTCCGATCCGACGGGGTCGCCATACTGGTCATAACGCTGGGCGAAGATGCCGGTGTTGTCGCCATCCTGGCTCATCGAAGACCATGTCACGACGAAGCCGCCATCCTCCAGCATCGCCACCGAAGGCTCCTGCTGTCCGTACAAGGTCGTGGTGTTGACGCGGAATTCCTCGCCAAGGCGAACGGGGGCGTTCATGGATCGCTCCATTGTTGCCCACCACCCACCCGGGACGTTGCCGCCCCAATCGTGGGAATTTTATCCTCTTCCGGAGCGCCGGCCTTTGACCTCGATCAGGTGCAGGGCGATTGATCGCCCCTCCGTCATGGAAAACGGCCGCCCTGCGGCGGCCGCTTCCCATTCATGTCGCGGAATCCGGCTCAGACGTAATAGTCGTTCGCCACCACGCCCGGCGCGGAATAGACCGTCACATGCTGGTCCCACCAGTAGAGGTTGGCCTGGTCGTAGTCGATCTTCTGGGCGTAGTTCGGTTGGCCGGCATCGTAGAAGGTCCAGCGGTAGTCGGCCACGTTCGGCGCCGAGTAGTAGGTATCGATGCTGTCCCAGGTGTAGAGGCCGTCCTGGTCGTAATCGGTCTTCTTGGCGTAGGACGGCTCGCCAGCGTCGTAGTAGGTCCATTTCAGGTCAACCACGCCAGCGGTCTTGTAGTAGGTCAGGATCTGGTTCCAGGTCTCGCCGCTGGCTTGATCATAGTCGGTCTTGATGACGAAGAACGGCTGGCCGGCATCATAGTAGGTCCACTTGTTGTCGAGCACGCCCGCCGCGGCATAATTGTAGACGATGTTGTCCCAGTTGCCGGTGCCACCCTGATCGTAGTCGGTCTTGGCCGAGTAATAAGCCTGGCCGGAATCGTAATAGGTCCAGCGGAAATCCTGGATATTGGCGGCGGAATAGTAGGTGACGATCGAATCCCAGGTCAGCGTGCCGTCCTGGTCATAGTCCGTCTTGATGGAATGGAAGGATTCGCCGGCATCATAGGTTGTCAGCTTCCAGTCCAGCGAACCGGCCACCTTGTAGTAGAAATCGATCTTCGTCCAGTTTGCCGTCATGCCCTGGTCGAAGTCTGTCTTCAGCGCATAGTATGTCTGCCCTGCATCATAGTAAATCCATGAAAAATCGATTACATTATTGCCGAGGATCGTGTCGACGATGGTACGCCAAGTGTTGTTCTCGTTGGAATCGTACTGCGTTCGCACAACGCCGCCGAAGATCCCGGGAAGGGTGTCCATTCCCTGGAGCACATCCAGGAACAGGTCCATGATCAGGGAGTATTGAAGGTCGAGTGAACTGTGATCGGTCGTCGGCCGGTAGGTCGTGATCGTGTCGACGAGGTAGCCGCCGACCACGCGCACGCCGTTGACGAGGATATCGTTGCCCGTGCGGCTGAAATTGGTGTTGGCGTTGGCGAAGAACACGATCGCTTCGCCGTTGACGTAGTCGAGGATCTTGGTTCCCGACGCGCCGGTGAAGATGTCCATGCCGCTTTCGCCCTGCAGGTCGCCGTCACCGAAGTCGAACAGCCAGTCGGAATCGAGCCCTCCGCGCAACAGGTCACGCCCTGTTCCGGTCGCACCGAACAGGATGTCGTTGCCCGCATTGCCCTTCAGGATGTTGGCCGCGCCATTGCCGAAGATGCGGTCATCGCCCGAGCCGCCGGTGGCGTTCTCGATCACCACGCCGTTGGCAATCGTGAAGCCGCCCTTGATGCCGCTGGCAAAGGACACCACGCCGCCGCCGGTCTTCGAATAGTCGAGCGTCGCGGCCACGAGCGAGATGAAGGCATCGAGCGCGCCCGTGTAGCGGATTTCGTCCGTGCCGCCTGTATCCCAGATGGTGGAGAAGAACGTGCCGTTCACGTTGGTGCCGGGCAGATTGTAGACGGTGTTGCCGGTGTTGGCCGCCGAGACGCCGTACTTCTGCTGCAGCAGGGCGAGATCGAACGCCATCGGCCCGACCGTGGCGCCGTAGGTTCCCGGCCAGGAGTTGTAGAGTTCGTAGTAACCAGGGTTGTAGCTCATGATCGTGTAGACGCCCTGGTTCAGATTGTAGTCGCCAAGGTCGTCCCACGGGTTCGTCACGCCATCCATGATCGTCGAGCCGCCGCCGGTGTCATGCGGGTGCGAAAGGCCAAGCGCATGGCCGGCCTCGTGCTGGATGATGAAATAGTCGATCGAGCCCTGGATCAGGCTGTTGAGGTTCATGTTGGCGGTGTTGAACACGCCGACGCCCGGATTGGCGACGATGGGCGGGTTCATGTAGGCCGAATAGGAGACGCCGGTATTGTACTCCGTGACCATCTTGAAGGTCGCGGTGGCCGAATTGGTGGTGAAGGTGAATGTGAGGTTCGTGCCCTTGGTCATGTCCTGAAGCGCAGCCATGACGTTGTCGATCTGCGTCTGCGTCCAGCCGAGCGACGTGACGCCGTCGAACACTTCGCCGGCGGCGGCGAAGTAGACGGTCACATTGGTCGACGGCACCGCACTGCCGCCCCAGTCGAGCGCATCGAGCGGCGAGTGCGGCGGCGGTGTGGTGACTTCCACCGTGTATGTGCCGGAAACAGCAGAGGCAAAGCTCGATGTCTTGATGTAGACGGTCTGCGCAACACCCGTGGTGTTTGTGTAATCGAGATAGGAGAAGTCGGCGCCAAATGACTCTTCGCCGACAAGCAGATTTCCAGACTGGTCAAAAAGATCGACATGACAATACTGGCCGGACGTCAGGCCGCCCCCGGTGCCGGTCATCAGCACCTCGATCGACTGCCCGGCCGCGAGTTCGACGCGGACCCAATCCTGGTCCGATGGCGTGCCAAGCGACCCGTTGAACACATCCCCGACCCCCATCGCGTAGGTCGTTGATGTCGATGCGGCGGCGTCTGTCGTTTCGGTGATCGTCGTCATGACCCGGATTCCCTGCCTTCCGTTTCAACCGCCCCTGGATCGGCGATGTATAGACGGGAATGAGCCGGTTGAAAACGCTCATGACCAACTTGTGAAATAAGCGGTTTACGGCCCCTTGACCTGTTCTTGACGCAATCGCGGTGTCATGCTGCGCATACGCGTCGGACGGGTCAGGCATGTGAGGCCCGGGAACCGGAGGGAAGCGCATGGCGATGGCAGGTTCGGTATTCCGCGGCATCGCCGCTTTTGCCCTTGGCGCCTTCGTTTCGTTGGCGCTTCTGCCGCCTGACCATGCCGTCTCTGGGGAGAAGACCGTGAAACGCGACGAGCCGTTGCCCTTTTCCTGGGGCCAGTCCTTTCCCGACCTCGACAGCTACCTTGACCACCTCAGGCAACTCGGCCCGCGTGACATTCCCTATTACGAGCGCATGGCCGATGGTCGCTACCAGTTGATGACCGGGCTCAATCGCGATCCCTCCATCAAGCGGATTTTCACCCGCGCCGAGCTGCTGGCGAAGTACGGCTTCACGCGCTGACGGGCCGGCCGTGCCCTTGCCGGCGCCTGCGGGCCTTGCTAGTGGCGTGCCCGCGATTGGGGCGTAGCCAAGCGGTAAGGCAGCGGATTTTGATTCCGCCATTCCCAGGTTCGAATCCTGGCGCCCCAGCCAGCCCGGCCCGGCCTCAGGCCGCCCGCCGCCAGCGCAGATAGGCAAGCGTTCCGGCCGAAACGACGAATGCGATGGCGCCGAGCCCGCCCTGGATGGCGGGAGTGGCCGGCAGCGCCTGTGCCAGGATCGCCACAGCCGACAGACCCGCCGAGACGGCAAAGACCGTGCCGCTGATGCGCATCACCGAGAAGCCGGATCGCCGCGCGACCTGATAGGCGTGGTCCGCATGCGCCTTCAACGGGTTTTCGCCGCGCCAGGCCCGGAGCAGGAGCGTCGTCACCGTATCGGCAAGGAACCAGGCGAACGGTGCAAGCGCGGCGACGGGGTGAATGACACCGAGCGCCCGCAGGATCACTGCGCCGGATATGATCCCGGCCGCCAGGCTGCCACTGTCGCCGAGGAACATGCGTGCCGGCGGCCGGTTGTGGATGCCGAAGCCGGCAAGGCCGCCGGCAAGCGCCAGGCCGGCCCAGGCCACCGGGTCGTCCGGTCGGGTCGCCGCGACCAGCAGCGACACGGTCGCGACCGGCAGGGCGAGACCCGCGACGATCATCAGGTCGAGCCCGTCCATGAAATTGACTGCATTGGTCCAGTAGGCCAGCCCGATCGTGGCGACAAACAGCCAGGCCGGCGCGCCCTGCGGCAGGCCGGCCACCGGCATGAGCGCGCTGATGAGGAGGGCAGCCATGGCGAGCTGGAACACAAGCTTGACCGCCGGCCCGAGATCGAATGCGTCATCGGCCAGGCCGAGCAGGAAGAAACCGAAGGCCGCCGCCGCCATGGCCGGGCCTGCACTGCCGCCGCCGGTCCATGTTGCCGCGAGTGGCGCGATGACTAGCCCCGCGACAAGGCCGATGCCGCCGATCTGCCGTACCGTGCCGGCATGGGCGGAGCGCGGGGTCGCGCGGGCGGCGAGGAACGAAGCCGGCAGGAGCCTCGCCGCGATCGCCAGCAGCCCGGCGGCAAGCGCGAACGCCGCGGCGGGGATGAACAGGAGCGGGCTCATGCCGGCTCCCCGCCGCGCGCCGGCGCGCCGCACAGATGCAGGCCGATCAGCGTCATGAAGACGAATGTCGCGTCCAGCACATCATTGCCGTGCGGGGTGCTGAACAGGCCGGCGACGAGCCAGACCAGTGCCACGGCGCGCAGGAGCATCGCGCCGCTGGCGCGGTCCGCGCCGCGGGGCGCAAGTACTGAAGCCACGAGCGGCGCCGTGGCCATCGCGAGTGTCGCGACGATGTCGACCGCGCCGCCGAACACCGCGGCGCTGAGCAATGCATTGTGGAAATGCGAGAACCCGAGATCGGCGCCGACGAGCGCCGCTGTGCAGGTCGACAGGAATTCACGTCCGGCCGCGCGTCCGAGCCCGAACAGCGGCGACGACATGAAGGCGTCCGCGCCGCAGGTCCACATGGCGATGCGCTGGCCGAGCGACGTCGTGGCATCGGGTTCAAGGCCGTGCGCGGCAAAATCGTCGAGAAGGCGGATCAGCCGTGCTTCGAGCATGTCGCCGGCAAACAACCATGCTGCGGCAGAAAGCGCGCTTGCGGCAAGGATGGCAAGCCCGATGCGGCGCATGCCGGGAATGCCGCCTCGAAACAGCGCCAGCACGGCGATGATCGGCAGGACCAGCCAGTAGGTGCGTGCGCCCGAAGCCGCGATGGACAGGATCGGCAGGATGGCGGCGACGGCCATGACAATCCGGCGCGAACCGGTGGCGGCCATCGCACCATTGACCAGGACGACCAGGATCATCGCGTTTGTGGCGGCAAACGGCATCGGATTGGCATTGAGCGCGTCGGCCCGGCCGTAGCCGCTTGTCACCTGTTGGAGCGCGAAAGCCGCCGCGATCACGGCGCCGATGATCGCGCCGTTTTCCAGTGTCCGCCGCGTCGTGTCGGGGGAAGAGAGTGCATAGCGCGAGGCGATCGGCAGCAACGCCAGATAGGGCAGGCGGCTGACGACCATGCCGAGGTTCGCACCGCCATCGAAATGGATGATGTTGGCCAGCACGGCGGATGCGAAGAACGCTGCGAACGCCATGGCCGTGTAAAGCGTGGCGCGGTCGCGCACCCAGCCGAAACTCCGTGCCGCAAGCCGCGCGACGGCCCAGACCCCGGCTGCGCCCACCATGACCGCCAGCCACGAGCCGATCCACGGGAAGGTTGTGCCCGCGAGGAAGGTGAAGGCGCCATTGTTGCGGCGCATGCCGAGCGTCGCGGCCGGCCGGGCGTCCGGCGCGCCGAGGACATGCGTATCGAGAAGGCGGATTGCCGTGGCCCGGATCATGGCTGATGCTCGGCATGATCGGCGGCTTGTCGTCAAGGCGTTTCCGCTTCACTAATCGCCAGGAACCATCGCCCGGCCGCACCGGGGGAGCCGATCAGCATGGAGCCAGCCAGCCGCATGGACCTCGCCGGTAGCAAGATCCTCGTCGCCGGCGCGCGCGGGTTCATCGGCGCCGCGGTCGCCGACGCGTTGGCTGCAAGGGGCGCGCAGGTGATCTGCGCGAGCCGTACGCCGCTTGCCCCGGACGCTCGGGCCTGGCGGCACCAGCCGGACCCGCATGCCGACACGCGGCTGTTCCGCGATTTCGTCGCCGGCGTCGACCATGTGGTCAACTGCGCCGGGGCTGCCCATGGCGGGCGGGACGCCAACGCTCATGAGCTTGCCGACGGCAATCAGCGCTTTCCCGACGCCCTTGCCCGTGCGGCCGCCGCCACGGTCCCCGGGCGTCTTGTCCACCTGTCGTCGATCCGGGCGCTGTCACCCGCCGGCGTCGATGCCCACCTGACGGATGCCATGGCGCCGCGCCCGGGCGATGCCTACGGGCGATCGAAGGCCGAGGGCGAGGACGCGGTCCGGCGCGAGTTTCGATCCCGCGCCGGCGACGCGGTGATCCTGCGGCCGCCGCCTGTCTACGGGACCGGCATGCGCGGTAACCTGGCGCTGCTGCTTGCACTGGCGAAGCGACCCTGGCCGCTGCCGATCGGCGGCCTTGCCGCCCCGAACGCCGTTCTGGCGCGCCAGTCGCTCGCCGATGCGGTCGTGCTTGCCTTGACCGCGCCGGCTGCAGGCGGCCGCGCCTTCGTGCTGGCCGATGCCGAGCCTCTCACCCCGGGTGAGATAGTCGCTGCCTTCCGCGCCGGCCTTCATCGCCGTCCGGGCCTGTTCCGGGTGCCACCCATCGTGCTTTCGGCCGCCTTGGCCGCGCTCGGACGGGCGGATGACTACGATCGGCTGTCTGCGTCAGTCACGGTCGATTCGTCCGGATTGGCGCAACTGGGCTGGAGACCGATCGGCGATACGCCGACAAGGCTGGCTGCACTCGCCGCCGGCGGGTGAGCCGGTTTTTTCGTCTTGCGAGACGATTTCGCCGCGACCGGCCTGTATCCCGGCCGAGATTTTCACTATGTGAGGCGCGATTTGCCGAACGCGGGCGCAGGCGGGCAAACCGTATCGCCGATGGAACTGACCGAATGACGATGCATCTTTCCCATCTCCAGCGCCTCGAGGCCGAGGCGATCCACATCATCCGCGAGGTCGCCGCCACGTTCGAGCGTCCGGTGATGCTCTATTCGATCGGCAAGGACTCCTCCGTCATGCTGCATCTGGCGCGCAAGGCGTTCTATCCGGCGCGCCCGCCATTTCCGCTGCTGCACGTCGATACCACCTGGAAATTCCGCGAAATGATCGAGTTCCGCGACCGGATCGCCGCTGAATTGGGGTTCGACCTGATCGTGCACATCAATTCGGAAGGTGTGGAGCGCGGCATCAGCCCGTTCGAGCACGGCTCGTCGCTGCATACGGAACTGATGAAGACCGTGGCGTTGCGCCAGGCGCTCGACAAGTACCGGTTCGATGCGGCATTCGGCGGCGCGCGGCGCGACGAGGAAAAGTCACGCGCCAAGGAGCGCATCTTTTCCTTCCGAAACGCCGCGCACGGTTGGGATCCGCGCAACCAGCGCCCGGAAATGTGGAAGGTCTACAATACCCGCATAGCGCCCGGAGAATCGATCCGCGTGTTCCCGCTGTCGAACTGGACCGAACTCGACATCTGGCAATACATCCTCAGCGAGAACATCCCGATCGTGCCGCTCTACATGGCCGCGATCCGCCCGGTGGTCGAACGCGACGGCATGCTCATCATGCGCGACGACGAACGCATGGTGCTGAAGCCCGGGGAGACCGTGAGCGAACGCCGCGTGCGGTTTCGCACGCTCGGCTGCTATCCGCTGACCGGCGCCATCGAATCGGAAGCCGACACGCTCGAATCCGTCGTCGCCGAAATGCTTGTGGCCCGCACCTCCGAACGCCAGGGCCGCGCGATCGACCGCGACGAATCGGGGTCCATGGAGAAGAAGAAGCGCGAGGGGTACTTCTGATGGAAGCGGCCAGCTCCGCCGCCGCGCTCGCCGCCTACCTGGAAAGCCAGGAGCGGAAGTCGTTGCTGCGCTTCATCACCTGCGGCTCGGTCGACGACGGCAAGTCGACGCTGATCGGGCGCCTGCTGTTCGATACCAAGCTCATCTTCGAGGATCAGCTGGCAGCGCTCGAAAGCGATTCCCGCAAGCACGGAACGGTCGGGGACGACATCGATTTCGCGCTGCTTGTCGACGGCCTGGAGGCCGAGCGCGAGCAGGGCATCACCATTGACGTCGCCTACCGGTTCTTCGCCACCGCGCTGCGCAAGTTCATCGTCGCCGACACGCCCGGCCACATCCAGTACACACGCAACATGGCGACCGGTGCCTCGACGGCGGATCTCGCCGTCGTCCTCGTCGATGCGCGCAAGGGCGTGATCGACCAGACCCGCCGCCATTCCCACATTGCCTCGCTGCTCGGCGTTCGCCATGTCGTGCTCGCCGTCAACAAAATGGACCTGCTCGACTTCGACCGCGCGACTTTCGACCGGATCGAGGCGGAGTATCGTGCCTTCGCCGCCGAGCTCGGATTTGCCACGATCGTGGCCATCCCGCTGTCGGCGCGGTTTGGCGACAACGTGATCGAGACGTCGGCGCGCACGCCCTGGTACCACGGGCCGTCGCTGCTTCGCCAACTCGAGACGATCGGCATCGACGATGATGGCGAAGCCCGTCCGCTGCGGTTTCCGGTGCAATGGGTGAACCGCCCCGACGCCGATTTCCGCGGCTATGCCGGAACGGTCGCATCGGGCGTTGTCGCTGTCGGAGATACGGTCGCAGTCGCGGCGTCCGGACGGACATCGACAGTCGCCCGCATCATTGCCGGCGATCTGGATGTCCAGGCGGCGCGCGAGGGCCAGTCCGTGACGATCACGCTGGCCGACGAACTCGACATTGCGCGCGGCGACATCCTGTGCCCGGCCGGAGACCGGCCGCAGGTCGCCGACCAGTTCACCGCCCGGCTGATCTGGTTCGACCAGCATGCCATGATGCCGGGCCGCCCCTACCTCCTGCGCACCGAAAACCGCCAGGTCGGCGCGACCGTGACCGAGCTCAAGTACCAGCTCGACGTCAACTCGTTCGCCCATGTCGCGGCCAAGTCGCTGGAGATGAACGGCATCGGCGTGTGCAACATTGCCACCCAGGCGCCCCTGGCGTTCGATCCCTATGCCGACGACCGCGTGACCGGCGCCTTCGTGCTCATCGACCGCATCACCAATGCCACTGTCGGCGCCGGAATGATCGAGCACGGGCTTCGCCGCGCCACCAACGTGCACTGGCAGGCGCTGGACGTCGATCGCAAGGCCCGCGCGGCCCAGAAGGGACAGAAGCCGGCGGTGCTCTGGTTCACCGGCCTGTCGGGCTCCGGCAAGTCGACAATCGCCAACCTGCTCGAAAAGCGCCTGCATGCCGCCGGAAGGCACACCTACCTGCTCGACGGCGACAATGTCCGCCACGGGCTCAACCGCGACCTCGGTTTCACCGAGGCCGATCGCGTCGAAAACATCCGCCGCGTGTCGGAGGTGGCGAAGCTGATGGCCGATGCCGGACTGGTCACGCTGGTATCGTTCATCTCCCCGTTCCGGGCGGAGCGGCGCCAGGCGCGTGAACTGATGGGCGAGGGTGAATTCATCGAGATCTTCGTCGATACGCCGTTCGAGGAGTGCGCCCGGCGCGACCCCAAGGGCCTTTATGCACGCGCCCTGAAGGGCGAGATCAAGAACTTCACCGGGGTCGATTCCCCCTACGAGCCGCCGGAACACGCCGAAATCCATCTCGCCACGGTCGGACGCGCCGCGGATGACCTTGCCATGGAAATCGAGCGCTGGCTGGTCGAGCGGGGCATCATCCACGGGGCAGCCTCGCATGACACCTGAGGCGGATGAGCGCCTGTTGCAGGGCCTCGAGGCTCTGGCCATCCGCGCCGGCGCGGCCATTGCCGCGATCGCCGCAGGGTCGTTCGAGGTCTCCCGGAAAGACGACGCTTCGCCCGTCACCGAGGCGGATCGCGCCGCCGAAGCCATCATCATGGACGGGCTTCGCCGCCTTGCGCCGGATCTGCCCGTGGTCGCCGAGGAGGAATACGCCGCCGGCGGCGCCCCCGGCCAGGTCGGCGGGGCATTCTTTCTGGTCGATCCGCTCGACGGGACGCGGGAATTCGTGGCCGGGCGCCCCGACTACACCGTGAATATTGCGCTTGTCCGCGACGGTGCGCCGGCCCTTGGCGTCGTGTTTGCGCCAGCGCGCCGGCACTTGTGGTCGGGCCGGCCGGGTGCGGCCTGCGCCCTGACCGTGTCGCCGGATGGCGCGCCCGGACCGCGCCGGACCATCAGGACCGCGGTTCGTGCCGAACCGGTGCGCATTGTCGCCAGCCGCTCCCACAACACGCCGGAAACCGATGCCTTCATTGCCGCGCATCCCGGCGCCGACATCGTGTCTGTCGGATCGTCGCTGAAGTTCTGCCTCGTGGCGGAAGGCGCCGCCGATCTCTACCCGAGGTTCGGTCGCACGATGGAATGGGACACCGCTGCCGGCGACGCCGTCCTGCGTGCAGCCGGTGGCATGACGCGAACTCTGGACGGCGCGCCGTTTGCCTACGGCAAGGGTCCGGTGTTCGAGAACCCGCATTTCATTGCGTCGGGTCGCGCCTAGCCAAGCCGCGCGACGGATTTCGGCACCGGCCGCCGTCATGTTTACGTTTCCCTCGCGCTTGTCGGGTATGGTCCGCCGGACGAACAGGTCGGACGGGAATGCGCGTGACATCTGCGGCCATTGCGCCGAACAGCCTCGGGTTCGAGACCACGGCCATGGTCGCCGCCTCCGGCTTCCGCGAGTATGACGCGCGCTGGTGGTTCGGCGTTCCCGGCCATGCCAAGCCGCCCGAGATCAACCTCCTGGGTGTCCAGGCGATCGGCCTTGGCCTGGCGACGCTGATCGCCCGCCGCGGCATCGGCCCGCGCATCGTTGTCGGCCATGATTTCCGGGCCTACTCGCTCGGGATCAAGCTGGCGTTGCAGAGCGGCCTGATGGCCGGCGGCGCCCATGTCGTCGACATTGGGCTTGCCCTGTCGCCGATGGCCTATTTCGCCCAGTTTGCGCTCGACTGCCCGTCGGTGGCGATGGTCACCGCCTCGCACAACGAAAACGGCTGGACCGGAATCAAGATGGGGTGCGAACGGCCCCTGACCTTCGGGCCCGAGGACATGGCCGAACTGAAGCGCATCGTGCACGAGAGCGATTTCGACAGCGCCGGAGGTGGCCGTCTCGAGACGGTCAGCGGATTCCGCGACGCCTATCTAACCGACCTGGCGCGCGACCGCCGGCTCTCGCGCCCGCTCAAGGTCGTTGCCGCCTGCGGCAACGGCACTGCCGGCGCGTTTGCCCCGGATCTCCTGGAAGCAATCGGATGCGAAGTCGTGCGCCTCGACTGCTCGCTCGACCACGCCTTCCCGCGCTACAATCCCAATCCGGAAGATCTCGTCATGCTCCATGCCATCCGCGATGCGGTGCTTGCGAGCGGCGCGGATGTCGGCCTCGGGTTCGACGGCGATGGCGACCGCTGCGGCGTGGTGGACAATGAGGGCGCCGAAATCTTCGCCGACAAGATCGGCGTGATGCTGGCGCGTGACATCAGCGCCCGCATCCCGCAGGCACGGTTCGTCGTCGATGTGAAATCCACCGGCCTCTATGCCGCCGACCCGGTGCTTGCCGCCGCGGGGGCGACGACCGACTACTGGAAGACCGGGCATTCCTACATCAAGCGCCGTGTCGCCGAACTCTGCGCCGTCGCCGGCTTCGAGAAGTCAGGGCACTTCTTCTTCGGCCCCCCGATTGGCCATGGCTATGACGATGGTCTCCTGACCGCGCTGGCGATCTGCGAACTGCTTGACCGCAACCCGGGCCGCACGATGGCCGACCTCTATCGGGCGCTGCCGCGGACCTACGGGACGCCAACAATGTCGCCGCATTGCGCCGACGAGGCGAAATACGGCGTGGTGGCGCGGGTCACGTCCGACTTTCGCGCCATGATGGCCGCCGGGCAATCCCTTGCCGGCCATGCGATCGTCGATTGCGTGACGGTCAATGGCGTGAGGGTCGTCACCGACGACGGCACCTGGGGGCTGGTGCGCGCATCGTCGAACAAGCCGGAACTGGTTGTCGTCATCGAGAGTCCGGTCTCGGAAGCGCGCATGCACGACATGTTCGAGGCGGTCGATGCGGTGCTGCGCCGTAACAGCGAAGTCGGCGCCTACAACCAGACGATCGCCAGGAAGGCCGCATGAGCGAACGCATCAGCGCCTACATCCTGAGTGGCGGCGTGGGTTCGCGGCTGTGGCCATTGTCGCGCGCCGACAACCCCAAGCAGTTCCACGACCTTTCGGGCGGCGCGGGTTCGATGATGGCGCGCACCGTGCGCCGGCTGAAGGCGCGGCCCTCCGGCGAAACGCCGGTGCACGTGATCGCCTCCGAGCGGCACAGCGAGCGGGTGCGCGACGAGCTTTCCGGCTTCGACCTCTCCGGAGGCTGCGCCATCTATGAGCCGGCAGGGCGCAACACCGCCGCGGCAGTCGCTGTCGCCACGCTGCACACGCTGGACCGCCACGGCGACGGCCTCGTTCTCGTGCTGCCGTCCGATCATGACATCGCGCCTGACGACGAATTCTGGAACACGGTCGAGGCCGGCATCGCCGCCGCGATGGCGGGCCATGTTGTCGTGTTCGGCATTCGTCCGCACCAGCCCGAAACCGGCTATGGGTACATCGAGGTCGACAGCGATTCCGCCGCGGGTGGCCTGGCCACGGTGAAGCGCTTCGTCGAGAAGCCGGACCTTGACACCGCCCGGTCCTATCTCGCGCAAGGGTCCTTCTTCTGGAATTCCGGGATCATCCTGTTCCGGGCAAGCGCCATGCGCGCCGCGTTCAGGGCGCTTCAGCCCGAAATCTGGGACAAGACCGAGGCAGCCTGCGCGGCGGCCGTCAGCAACGTGTCAGGCGTCTGGCTGCCTGCGGCGGCCTACGCGGAGGTTCCGGCCGATTCCGTCGACTATGCCATCCTCGAGCGGCTCGACGGCATCGTCATGGCTCCGGCGAGCTTTCGCTGGAACGATCTCGGGTCGTGGCAATCGCTGCTCGACGTGAGCGAAACCGATGCCGACGGCAATGTCGTCCTCGGCGATGTCGTCGCCATCGATTGCCAGCGGTCCTATCTCAGATCGACGGGCCGGTTGCTCTCGGTGATCGGCATGCGGGACGTTGCCGTCGTGTCGACCTTTGACGCCACCTTCATCGCACCCGTCGCCGAGAGCCAGAACGTCAAGGCGATCGTGGAGCGGCTGGAAAAGACCGGCCGCATGGAGACGCGGGTGACACCGTCGGGCGACCGGCTGCCGCAACCGGGCGCCTGGCGACGCCGCGTCGAGCACTGGCTGTTCGAGGAAACGCTACCGCTGTGGTCAACGACGGGGGTCGACTGGCGCCATGGCGGCTTTCACGAGGCGCTGACCCCGGACGGACGCCCGCTCGACCGGCCCAAGCGCATGCGCACCATGGCGCGCCAGGTCTATGCCTTCGCGGTTGCCCAGGCCCGTGGCTGGGACGGGCCGGCAGAGGAACTGATGGCGCACGGCATCGCATTCATGCGGAAGGGCCGCACCGCCGATGGCGGCTGGGCGCGCGTGCTGTCACCCGAGGGTACGGTGATCGACACGGCGCGCGATTCCTATGACATCGCATTCGTGCTGCTGGCGCTCGCCCATGCCGGCAAGGCCGGGCTGCCTGGCGCGTTCGATCTCGGGCACGAGACCTTCGCCTTCCTCGACCAGCATCTCGAGGACGCCCGCCTGACCGGCTTCCTCGAGACGACCGACGGCCACGGGCTTCGCCGCTCCAACCCGCACATGCACCTGCTCGAGGCGTTCCTTGCCTGGCACGCGGCGACCGGGGACCGTTCCTATCTTCGCCGCGCCGCGCGGATCGTCGACCTGTTCCGCAATCATTTCTTCGATCCCGAGTCATGGACGCTCGGCGAAGTCTTTGGCGACGACTGGCGTCCGGCACCGGGTCTCGACGGCCAGCGCACCGAACCGGGCCACCATTTCGAATGGGCCTCGCTGCTCATCGACTTCGCCAGGGCGACCGGCCAGACCGAACTTGTGCGCCATGCGCGCAAGCTCTACGCCTCGGCAATCGCCAACGGCCTCAACCGGACGACTGGTCTGGCCTATGCCTGCGTGTCGCGCGACGGGATGCCGCTCGACACGGTTTCAAGGTCATGGCCGCAGACCGAGGCCATCAAGTCCGCCATTGCGCTCAATGGCGCCGGCGGCCCGGACCTTGCTCCCGAGATCGAGGCGCGCGTCGGCCGGCTGTTCCGCTGGCACATCGAGCCTGCGATGACCGGGCTGTGGGTGGACCAGATCGACGACAGGGGCAGGGCGCTCGCCGGTCCGGTGCCGGCCTCGATCTTCTATCACCTGCTTTCGGCGCTCATGACCTACCTCGATTCGACCGGGACCGCCTGACGCCCCTTGATTCAGGGCAAGGCGCGGCGGTCGCGACATCCATAGAATGTCGGAACAAACAGGCAATATATCGATTAGATCGTGCGGATTCGGTGGAACCGGATTGCCGGCCGGTCTATAGATCGGGCTCAACCACGAAAGGGATCGGCAATGAAAGTGACGCGCAGGGTGAAGGAAATCCTTTCCTGGTACGAAGGCGAGAATCCGGGGGTGAAAACCAATCTCGCCCGTGTGCTCATGCATGGTCGCCTCGCCGGAACCGGCAAGCTGGTCATCCTGCCGGTCGACCAGGGTTTCGAGCATGGCCCGGCGCGATCATTCGCGCCCAACCCGCCGGCCTATGACCCGCATTATCTCTATCGCCTGGCCATCGATGCCGGGCTATCGGCCTACGCCGCGCCGATCGGGCCGATTTCGCAGGGCGCCGATACGTTCGCTGGCGAGGTGCCGCTGATCCTCAAGGTCAACTCCTCCAATTCGCTGGCGGCTGGTCGTCCGGACCAGGCGGTCACCGCTTCCGTCTCCGATGCGCTGCGGCTCGGCTGTGTTGCCATCGGCTTCACCATCTACCCCGGTTCCGACGCCTGCTTCGACATGATGGAGGAGTTGCGCGAAATGTCGAAGGAGGCCAAGGCCGCGGGCCTGATGACGGTCGTGTGGTCGTATCCGCGCGGCGGCAACGTGTCCAAGGCCGGGGAATCGGCACTCGACATCACCGCCTACGCCGCCCACATGGCCGCGCTGATGGGCGCCACCATCATCAAGGTGAAGCCGCCCAAACCCGGAATCGACCTGGAAGCCGCCAAGGCGACCTACGAGAAGGCGAAGATTCCGCAGGAGACCCTGTCGCAGCGCGTCGCCCACGTCATCCAGTCGTCGTTCAACGGCAAGCGCGTGGTCGTTTTCTCCGGTGGCGAGGCCAAGGGCGACGATGCCATTGTCGACGAGGTCCGCAACATCAACGCCGGCGGCGGCTTCGGCTCGATCATGGGCCGCAACGCCTTCCAGCGTTCGCGCGCGGATGCGCTGACGCTGCTCGACAAGGTGGTCGGCATCTACAAGGGCAAATAGGCGCCTGTACCAACGGAAGGCACGGCCGCCTCCGGGCGGCCGTTTTTGTTGGAGCTGCCGCGTACTAGAGTCCGAGCGCGGCGGCCACCGGCGCCAGTTCGTGCGCCCCGCGCCAGATCATTTCCAGCGCCACGTAGAGGATGATGGCAAGCCCGACATAGGCGATCCAGCGATAGCGATGCAGCAGGCGGGCAATCAGGCTGGCCGCCAGACCCATCAATGCGATCGACAGGGCCAGGCCGACGATGAGCACGGTCGGGTGTTCGCGTGCCGCACCGGCCACCGCGAGCACATTGTCGAGCGACATCGACACATCGGCGACGACGATCAGCCAGGCCGCCTGGGCAAAGGTCTTTTTCGGGGCGATGTTGCCGACGCGCCCGTCCTTGTCCAGGTCGGCATCGGCCAGCACTTCGTCGATGGCGTGGTCGTCGGCGGTTGTCAGGCGCAGTTCGCGCCACATCTTCCACGACACCCACAGCAACAGGAGCCCGCCGACGACGAGAAGGCCGACGACCTCCAGAAGCTGGATTGTCACCGTGGCAAAGGCGATGCGCAGCACCGTGGCGGCAAGAATGCCGAGCAGGATCGCCTTGCCCCGCTGCTCCTTCGGCAAACCCGCGGCCGCCATGCCGATGACCACGGCGTTGTCGCCGGCCAGCACGAGATCGATGGCGACGACCTGAAGGAAGGCGGCGAAACCTTCGGCGGTAAAGATGTCCATGATCCGGACCCGGCTTCCGACGGAATGACGTGCGGCGGAATCCCCGGCGCGGGCAGGTCCTTACGCTTTTCGCGCCCGGTTGGAAAGGCGGGGAGGGCGCCCGTCCGGCGGGCGCCCCGGTTCGCACTCATGCGTCTCGCGTCAGGCCCTTCTCGGCGATCTTCGTTTCGTAGATCGCCCAGATTTCGGCCTTGAACGAGCCAAGATGGAACAGCACTTCCCACGGGTAGATTCCGGTGGTGTGCCCGTCGTCGAAATCGAGCTGTACGGCATAGTTGCCGACGGCATGCATGTCCTTGATGCGGACATTGCGCTTGCCGCCGATCCACTTGCGTTGCTCGGGCGAATGGCCCTGGACCTCCGCGCTCGGGCTCTCGACACGCAGATATTCCGCGTCGAGGTCGAACGTGTCGCCGGTCTCGAACGACACGCGAAGCGTCCGGCCCTCGTTGCGAAGGCGGATTTCCGTCGGCCAGATCTTCGGGTTCAGCTGCGCCATGCCGCCCTCACTTTTCCACGACGAACAGCGGCGCCTTGCGTCCCGCCGCGCCGCCTGGCTCCAGCGTCGCCGAGACTGCGCGGGCGATGGCCATGTAGGCCTGGGCATGCGGGCTCTGCGGGGCGGACAACACGATGGGCTTGCCGCCGTCGGACAGCTCGCGGATCGCCATGTCGAGAGGGATGTCGCCGAGGAACGGCACCTTCATCTTCTCCGCCTCGCGCCGCGCGCCGCCATGCGCGAAGATCTCGGTGCGCTCGCCGCACTTCGGGCAGACGAAATAGCTCATGTTCTCCACGATGCCGAGGATCGGCACATGCACGCGCTCGAACATGGCAATGCCGCGGCGGGCGTCGAGCAGGGCCAGGTCCTGCGGCGTCGACACGATGACGGCGCCCGAAAGCGGCACGTTCTGGCTCATCGTCAGCTGCGTGTCGCCGGTGCCGGGCGGCATGTCGACGACAAGAACGTCGAGCGGCGCCCAGGCGACTTCGCGCAGCAACTGGGTGAGCGCCGACATCACCATCGGGCCGCGCCAGACCATCGGCGTATCCTCCTCGACCAGCAGGCCGATGGAGATGACCTTCACGCCATGCGCCTCGATCGGCATGAGCTGGTTGTCGTCGCTGACTTCGGGCTTGGTGGTGATGCCGAAAAGGCGCGGCATCGACGGGCCGTAGATGTCGGCATCGAGGACACCGACCTTGAGGCCGGTGGCGGCGAGCGCGACGGCAAGGTTGGCCGCGGTCGTCGATTTGCCGACGCCGCCCTTGCCGGAGGCAACCGCGATGATGTGCCTGACGCCGGGGATGGCATCGCCGGCCGGGCGCGCGTCGCGTCCGCCGGATGGCGGCGCCTTCGCATGGGAGTGGCCATTGCCCGAAGTCCCGGGCGCGGCCTCGGCGGTCAGCGTGACAAAAACGTCGGTGACGCCGGCGACGCCGCGGATTGCCTTCTCGACATTGGCGCGTACACCTTCCATCGCATCCGGATTGGACGGATCGGCGATGAGCGCGGCAAAGACCTTGCCGTCGCGCACCGAAACGCCCTGCAGTGTCCGGGTCTGGGTGAGGGGGGTTTTGCCGTCCGGACCGGAAATGTGGGCCAGCGCGGCTTCGACGGCGTCCTTTGTAACCATGGTGTCCTCTGCCTGAGTTGTTGGGTTCAGCCGGCGCCGCCGGTGAACCAGTTGAGCTTGTCATGCAGCGTCACGACGCTGCCGACGATGATGATGGTCGGGCCGCGCAGGCCCGCCCGGGAAGCCTTGTCATTCAGCGTCGCCAGCGTGCCGGTGACGACCTGCTGGTTGGCGCGCGTGCCGTTGTCGATGACGGCGGCCGGCAGGTCCGGCGAAGCACCGCGGCGGATGAACTCGGTTGTCAGCTTTTCCAGTTGCGACAGTCCCATGTAGATGGCGACGGTCTGGTTCGGCTGCAACAGGGTCTGCCAATCGACGTCGACCTCGCCGTCCTTGCCATGTCCGGTGACGAACAGGCAGGACTGCGCATGGTCACGATGGGTCAGCGGGATACCGGCATAGGCAGCGCAGCCGGCCGCGGCGGTCACGCCCGGAACCACCTGGAACGGTACGCCATGCTCGGCCAGGAGCTCGATTTCCTCGCCGCCGCGCCCAAAGATGAACGGGTCGCCACCCTTGATGCGAAGCACGCGCTTGCCCTGCTTGGCGAGCGTGACCAGCAGCGCCGAGATCTCTTCCTGCGGCATGGCGTGATTGTTGCGCTGCTTGCCGACGAAGATGCGCTCGGCGTCCCGGCGCACGAGATTCATGATCTCTGGTGAGACGAGGCGGTCATAGAGCACGACGTCGGAACGCTGCATGAGGCGCAGCGCCCGGAAGGTGAGCAGGTCGGGATCGCCCGGGCCTGCGCCGACGAGATAGACCTCGCCGCGCCGCTCGCGCGCCGTCCCTGCCGCCAGTGCCGCGATCTGGGCGTCGAACGCCGCGGCGGCGGCGTCCATCTGGCCGGCCAGCACCTGCTCGGCGATCGGACCCTCCAGCAGGTCCTCCCAGAATCGCCGCCGGCCGGCGCCGTTCTTCATCACCGCCTCGAGCGCGCCCCGCCGCTCGCCGGCGAATGTGGCCAGCCGGCCGTAGCCGGCGGGAATCTCGGTCTCGAGCTTGGCCTTCAGCATACGCCCGAGGATCGGCGAGGCACCGTCGGTGCCGATCGCCACCACCAGCGGCGAGCGGTCGAGGATCGAAGCCATGGTGAAGTCGCACAGTTCGGGCCGGTCCGCGACGTTGACGAGCGCACCGCGGCCCTGCGCCAGGGCGTGTGCGGCGCGGTCGGTTGCCTCGTCCTCGGTCGCGCAGAAGATGATCGCCGCGCCCTCCATGTCGTCCCCGGTGACGGGCCGGGCGACGTGGGTGAGGCGATCCTCGCCCTCGATCTCGCGGAAATCCTCGCCCAGTTCCTCGGCGAAGACCGTGACGTGCGCGCCGCAACGCAGCGCCATCTCGCTCTTCCGGGCGGCCGGTGTGCCGCCGCCGATGACGACGACCTTGCGGCCGGCGATCTTCATGAACACGGGAAGGGCCTGCATGGTTCACTCCTCTCCCGTCGGGGCGGCTGGCTGGCGGGCAGCCCAGTCACCCATGATCGCGGCCCAGCGGGCGGCCGTCTCGCCGTCGAGGTCGATCTGGGTGATCCGGTGGCCCTCGCGGATGATGACACGGAACATCAGCATGCCGCTTTCATAGGTCACTTCCTCAAGCCGCACCTCGCGCCGGTAGGGCGCGGCCAGCACGGCGATATCCTTGCGCTCGACCGCGCTCATTTCTGCAGGCTCTTCGGGACGTCAGCGGCGTAGAAGATCCGCTCCAGCCGCTGTTGCCAGTCGCGCGGCGTGTCGGGGTAGTCCGGTTTCAGATCCATGTAGAGCAGGATCATGCCGGAGCGCGCCGCCTCGATCACGAGATGTTCGAGATCGACATAGGACATCACTTCCGGATGGGAGATGATGAGATCCGACAGATTGGCCATGGTTTCCCTCTGCTAGGTTCAGCCGATTCGGTCATAGGAGCGGATGCGGAGCAACAGCCGCCCCTTGTCGCCGCCCCCTGCATTGCTGAAGGCGCGGCGGTCATGCAGCACATTGTTGCACGCCACGCCCTCGTCCGGATTGAGCCGGGCGCGGCGGATCAGCGGATCCGCGTCGAGCACGTCGGCCAGGACGTTGCGCGCCCGGTCGAGCGCCGGGTCGTCGCGCCATTCGATGTTCCGCTTGCGGATGGTGTAGCGCATGGTCAGGTGATCGCCATTGACCACGAACACCGGCCCTGCGACCGCGCCGTGGCTCGGCCCGTCCGCATCGTCGAACAACGGGATGGTCATGGCCTCGGGATGCATCAGCGCCTCGATGTGCGCCGGATCATCGTCGCGCAGGCGGATGTAGGCGATGTCCTGGTCGAGCAGCCCGTTTTCGCCGCCGTCGGCGGCATCGCGCACGCAATGGAGCACCATCGCGCGGATCAGCCGGTCCGGTCCGCGATAGGAATAGTAGCCGTCGGTATGCCAGTTGATTGCCCGGGTCGAGAACGGGATGAAACCCGCGCGCCCGCCGGTATCGGCGACCTCGATCGGCACGATCCCGTCCGGCCCGGCCGAGCGGTGCTCCTCGAATCGGCTGAGGCCGAGGGCGGCCGAGAGCGCGCGCATCGCCTGGTGGGTGCGCGATTCGTCGCCCTTCAGCGCCGGCATGCGGTAAAGCGCCATGTTGTTGCTGCGGCAGGCAGCGCGGATGGAACCGATCTCGGTCGGCGAGGGACGTTCGGGATCGGCGATTTCGATGAATGGCTCGGCCAGCGCCGCTTGCGCCCCCTGCAGCTTTCTGTCGCGCCATGCACGATAGGCGTCCACATTCTCCAGCCGGAACGGGCTGTCGGCGGGAACGTCGACCAGATGCGCCAAGGCGGCGGGCGCGAGCTGTCGGCTCATCGTACGCTAACCTTTTGATAAAGAATGGAAAACACTGGGCGACCGAATTCGGCCTTGCCAGCGCCTGCGTTCCGTCCCATCCTTATCCCTCCCCCGGGCGACATCCCGGCCCGCCGGTTCTCCGGCCAGCTGGTTCCGCGGACCCTCCACAGATAATCGGCGGCGCCTGCGAAAACCGGCTTGAAAAACTGGAAACATTCCAATATCGATATGTGTGGCGTTTGCAAGTCCTGCAAGGGGAGGCCGCGTGCGGCATGCAGGAAGTGCCATCGCCGCGGCCACTTGTCCGGACCGGCAAGGGGCTACAGCCCGGGAAAAGGGCGTCGAGGGAGATCCGAGGAGGAATACATGTCTTCTGATACTGCGAAGAACGTTCACGCCACGCCGAACCTCGATCAGCTCGAGGATGGACCGTGGCCGAGCTTCGTCACCGGCCTGAAGCGCCTGCGCGATTCCAAGGGCAAGCAGTACGCCGGGATGATGAATGACCTTCTGGGTCAGCTCGAGCACTCCTACACCAACCGCCTGGGTTACTGGAAAGGCGGCACCGTTTCGGTCTTCGGCTATGGCGGCGGCGTCATCCCGCGCTTCTCGGAAGTGGCCGACAAGTTCCCCGAATCGAAGGAATTCCACACGCTGCGCGTCCAGCCGCCGGCGGGTTACCATTATACGACCGATCTGCTGCGCCAGATGTGCGACATCTGGGAGGAGCACGGGTCCGGCCTGATCGCCTTCCATGGCCAGTCGGGCGACATCATGTTCCAGGGCGCCAAGACGGAAAACGTCCAGAAGGCGTTCGACGCGCTCAACGAGATCGGCTTCGATCTTGGCGGCGCCGGCCCGGCGCTGCGCACCTCGATGAGCTGCGTCGGCCATGCGCGCTGCGAAATGAGCCTTTATGACGAGGTCAAGGCGCACCGCTCGGTCATCAACGAGTTCCTCGACGAGATGCACCGGCCGTCCTTCCCCTACAAGTTCAAGTACAAGTTCTCCGGCTGCCCGAACGACTGCGTCAACGCGATCCATCGCGCCGACTTCGCCGTCATCGGCACCTGGAAGGACGACATGAAGGTCGACCAGGACGAGGTGCGGGCCTACATCGGCAAGGTCGGCCGCAAGTACATGATCGATTCGGTCATCTCGATGTGCCCGACCCGCGCGCTGTCGCTCAATGATGACGACACGCTCGAGGTCGACAACAAGAGCTGCGTGCGCTGCATGCACTGCCTCAACGTCATGAACAAGGCGCTGGCGCCCGGCGACGAACGCGGTGCGACGATCCTCATCGGCGGCAAGCGCGCCCTGAAGATCGGCGATCTGATGGGCACGGTGGTCGTGCCGTTCATGCCGCTGCAGACCGACGAGGATTATCAGAATCTCGTCGAGTTCGCCCGTACCGTGATGGAGTTCTTCACCGACAACGCGCTCGAGCACGAGCGGGTCGGCGAGACCATCGACCGCATCGGCATGCCGACCTTCCTCGCCGCCATCGGCGTCGAGCCTGACCCGAACATGGTCAAGCATCCGCGCACCTCGTGCTACGTCCGGACCGACGATTTCACCGAGGAAGCCGACAAGTACTTCGAGCGCAAGGCCGCGGAAGCGGCGTCGCGCGAAGCGGCAGAGTGATCCGAACCGCGATCCGGCGGGAACATCCCGCCGGCCCGCTCCTTTCATCCGCCCGGTCGCCGCGTCGGCGATGGGGCGTCCCGAACGTGCAATCCTGTCTCCAGGGAGGAGATGACCGATGAATGTAGCCCAGGTGGAAGCCAAGAAGCCGCGCCTTCCCGACGAGCATGGCGTGCCGGATCCGTTCCAGTTCATGCATCCGGTGCTGAAGGCCAATTACGGCAACTGGGCCTGGCACGACCGCCCGCGCCCCGGTGTCCTTCACCACGTCTCCAAGAGCGGCGACGAGGTGTGGACCGTTCGCGCCGGCACGCAGCGCCAGATGGACGTCTATACGATCCGCCTCCTGTGCGACATCGCCGACAAGCAGGGCGAAGGCTATGTACGCTTCACCACGCGTTCGAACATCGAATACATGGTGTCGTCGTTCGAGAAGGTTCCTGCGCTCATCAAGGCACTGAACGAAAACGGCTTTCCGGTCGGCGGCACCGGCAACTCGGTGTCGATGATCTCGCACACCCAGGGCTGGCTGCACTGCGACATCCCCGGCACCGACGCCTCCGGCGTGGTCAAGTCCCTCATGGACATGATGCACCAGGAGTTCATCAAGGAGGAGATGCCGAACCGCGTTCGCATCACCACCTCCTGCTGCCAGATCAATTGCGGCGGCCAGGGCGACATCGCCATCAACGTGCAGTACACCAAGCCGCCGAAGATCAACCACGACCTCGTCGCCAATGTCTGCGAGCGTCCCGCGGTCGTCGCGCGGTGCCCGGTCGCTGCCATCCGTCCGGCCATGGTCAACGGCAAGCCGTCGCTTGAAGTCGACGAGAAGAAATGCGTGTGCTGCGGCGCCTGCTATCCGCCGTGCCCGCCCATGCAGATCAACGGCGCCGATTCGACCAAGATCGCCGTCTGGGTCGGCGGAAAGCATTCCAACGCCCGCTCCAAGCCGGCTTTCCACAAGCTGGTTGTCGCCAACCTGCCGAACAACGCGCCACGTTGGCCGGAGGTGGAGGAAGTCGTCCGCAAGATCCTCTATGCCTACAAGGACAATGCGAAGGATTGGGAGCGCATGGGCGAGTGGATCGATCGTATCGGCTGGCCGCGCTTCTTCGAACTGACGGGCCTCGCCTTCACCAAGCATCACATCGATACCTGGACCGGCGCGCGTCACAACATGAACATGTCCACGCACATCCACTTCTGATCCGGTTCAAGACCCGTCCCGGCGCCACGGCGCCGGGCGGAGGAACGCACTGACGGAGACACGACGTTGAAGTTCGGAATTGTCGTCAATGAGGGGCCCTACACGCACCAGGCGTCGGACTCCGCCTATCAGTTCACCAAGGCCGCGCTGGACAAGGGCCACGAAATCCTGCGCGTGTTCTTCTACCATGACGGCGTCAACAACGCGACGCGCCTGACGGTGCCGCCGCAGGATGACCGCAACCTCCAGAAGCTCTGGAGCGAACTGGCCGAAGCCCACAAGCTTGACCTCGTTGTCTGCATTGCCGCCGCGCAGCGCCGCGGCATCCTCGATGCGAACGAAGCCAAGCGCCAGGGCAAGGATGCCGACAACATTGCGCCGGGGTTCCGTATTTCCGGCCTGGGACAGCTGATCGACGTCGGCATCAAGGCCGACCGCCTGGTCACATTCGGCGATTGAGGACGACATGAGCGACGACGCCAAGAAATTCTTCTATCTCAACCGCAAGGCGCCCTACGGTTCCATCTATGCGCTGGAATCGCTGGAAGTGGTGCTCATCGGCGCCGCCTTCGAGCAGCAGGTGTCGCTCGGCTTCATCGACGATGGCGTGTACCAGCTCGTCAAGGGCCAGAACACCAAGTCGGCCGGCATGAAGAACTTCTCCTCCACCTACCGCGCGCTCGGCGACTATGACGTGCGCAATCTTTACGTGGAGAAGGAATCGCTCGACGAGCGCGGCCTCACGGTCGACAATCTCATGCCGATCACCCACGACACCGACGACGAGGAAGACCTTCCGTCCATCCACGTGGTCACGCGCGCCGAGATGGCCGACATCATGGCCGGCCAGGACGTGGTCCTGAGCTTCTGATCCGGGAAAGGTTGGACATGTCTTCGCTTCACACCGTCAACAAGTCGCCCTTCGACCGGCCGAGCCTTTCGAGCGCGCTCGGCCACGCAAGGTCCGGCGACGCCGTTCTTCTGATCGAGGATGGCGTGGTCGGCGGCCGCAAGGGCTCCGCTTCCGCCGATGCCATCGCCAGCGCGCTCGGTTCGTGCAAGGTTTATGCCCTGTCGTCCGACCTTTCGGCGCGCGGCATGACGGCCGACGATCTCGTCCCCGGGATCGAAACGGTTGACTATGCAGGGTTCGTCGACCTCGCAGCCGCGCACGAGCGCACGGTCGCCTGGCTCTGACGCAACGAAATCCACGACCAAGGAGGAAATGCAATGGGTTATCACTTCAACGGCCAGGACATCGCCCATGACGAGGAAGGCTATCTGACCGACCTGTCGGTCTGGTCGCCGGAACTCGCCGATCTGATCGCCAAGGACGAGAAGATCGAGATGACGGACGAGCATTGGGAAGTCGTCAACTTCCTGCGCGAGTACTATGACGAGTATCAGATCGCCCCGGCGATCCGCGTGCTCACCAAGGCGCTCGCCAAGAAGATGGGACCGGAAAAGTCCTCCAACAAGTATCTCTACGAGCTGTTCCCGTACGGCCCGGCCAAGCAGGCGTGCAAGATCGCCGGCCTGCCGAAGCCGACCGGCTGCGTCTGAACCAGCCGCCGGCCGGACACGTCCGGCTGAACGCCTCGAACTGGTAACGTGAAGCAGGGGGGAGAACCGCCGTGCTGACGATGGCTTATGCTGTCCTTTTCTATGTGGCGACGGCGCTGCTCGCGGGCGGCCTCGGCTACCGCATCTGGCAGTATGCGTCGACGCCGGCGCCGCTGAAGATCCCCACGACACCGGCGCCCGTGACCACGGGCGGCGTTGTCTTCCGCATGGCGCGCGAGGTTCTCGTCTTCGAGAGCCTGTTCAAGTCGAACAAGTGGATCTGGGCCTTCGGCATCCTCTTCCACGGCGCGCTCGCCGCGGTGCTCCTGCGCCACGTGCGCTATTTCCAGAACCCGGTCTGGGACGTGATCGCGCTCATCCAGCCGATCGGTGTCTATGCCGGTTTCGCCATGGTGGCCGGGCTTCTCGGCCTGTGGGCGCGGCGCATCATCGTGCCGCGCGTCCGCTACATCTCCGCTCCCTCCGATCATCTGATGCTGTTCCTCCTCGTCATGATCGGGGTGAGCGGATTGTCGATGAAGTTCGTCGCCCATACCGACATCATCGCGGTCAAGACGTTCTTCCTCGGCCTGATGCGGTTCGACATCCAGCCGCTGCCGTCCGACCCCAACCTCCTGATCCATCTGGGGCTCGTGGCGCTGCTGATGATCATCTTCCCGTTTTCGAAGCTTCTGCATGCGCCAGGCATCTTCTTCAGCCCGACTCGCAACCAGGTCGACAATCCGCGCGAGCGGCGTCACCTGTCGAAGTGGGCGGCGAAGCTTGAAGCCGATGGCGGCGGCGCCTGAAGGAGAGCGATGCCATGGACGTCCAGAGCCCGTTTTCCGATCAGGCCGGCGAACTTCCCGATCCGTCGGAAATGCCGGATATCGCCGAAGGCGTGATGGCCGAAAGCAAGCCGTATGTCGCCCCCTGCCAGATCCAGGAAGCGCTGAACTACCCGGGCGAGCGGGTGGAAAACTGGCAGCAGAAGGCGATCGAGAAGCTCGGCGATCTCGTCGGCCGCTACCGCTCGCTGAAGGTCTACCTCGATTCCTGCGTCAAGTGCGGCGCCTGCACCGACAAGTGCCACTACTTCCTCGGCACGGGCGATCCGAAGAACATGCCGGTTGCCCGCCAGGACCTGCTGCGCAAGGTCTATCGCCGCCACTACACCTTCACCGGGAAGTACGCGCCCTGGCTCGTCGGCGCCGTCGATCTGACCGAGGACGTGCTCGACGACTGGTACTCCTATTTCCACCAGTGTTCGCAGTGCCGCCGCTGCTCCGTGTTCTGCCCCTACGGCATCGACACGGCCGAGATCTCCATGGCTGCGCGCGAGATCATGGACCATATCGGCGTCGGCCAGAAATACTCCAACGAGATCATCGGCAAGGTCTTCAAGGTCGGCAACAATCTCGGCCTGCCGCCCAAGGCGCTGAAGGCAACGCTCGAAGGGCTGGAGGAGGAGATCGAGGAGGAAACCGGGGCGCCGGTCAAGCTGCCGCTCGATGTGGAAGGCGCCGACATCCTCGTCGTCACGCCGTCGGCGGATTTCTTCGCCTCGCCGCACATGGAAGGCCTGATGGGCTATGCCAAGGTGTTCCACGCCGCTGGCGTCTCATGGACGCTGTCGAGCGAAGCCTCCGAGGCGGCCAATTTCGGCATGTTCATCGGTTCCTACGAGACGATGCGCAACGTGTCTCTGCGCATCCGCCACGCTGCCGAAAAGCTCAAGGTCAAGCGTATCATCATCGGTGAGTGCGGGCACGCTTGGCGCGTGGCCTACTCCTTCCTCAACACGCTCGCCGGTCCGTTCGACTTCCTCGATCCGGCCTATCCGGTGCCGCAGCACATCCTCGAATTCACCCATGGCGAAATCGAGAAGGGCACGGTGAAGCTCGACAAGTCGAAGAACGATCACATGACGCTGACGTTCCACGATTCCTGCAACGTCGCCCGCGCCTCGCGCATGGGCGACAAGCCGGGCGGCCAGTTCGAGATCCCGCGCGCCGTCATCAAGGCCTCGTGCAACAATTATCATGACATGCCGGACGACACGATCCGCGAGAAGACGTTCTGCTGCGGCGGCGGCGGCGGGCTTCTGACCGACGAACTCATGGACCTGCGCAAGAAGGGCGCCATGCCGCGCATGCGGGCGCTCAAGGAGGTCGAGGTCAATCACGGCGTCACCCACATGGCCGCCATCTGCGCCATCTGCAAGGCGCAGTTCTCCAAGGTCCTGCCGATGTACGGTTTCGATCGCGAGGCGATCGTCTCGGTGCATCAGCTCGTCTCCAATGCCATCGTCCTTGATCAACCCATCGAAGCCGAAGCCGACTGAACGTGTCACAGCCGGGCTTCGCGCCCCGGGAGGAAAACCATGAACGAGATGTCCGATCCCAAGAAGGTCACCCACCGCCGCTTCAAGAGCGGCGAGAACATGTGGAAGTGGGACGATCTTCAGGACAAGATCTTCCAGGGGGACCACTCCTACAAGTGCCCGACCTACGTGCACCGCACGCCGCCGTGCCAGGGCTCCTGCCCTTCCGGCCATGACATCCGCGGCTGGCTTGCCATCGCCCGCGGACAGGACAAGCCGCCGGTCGCCGGCATGGCCTGGCAGGAGTACGCCTTCCAGCGCATGGTTGAAGCAAACCCGTTCCCGTCATCGATGGGCCGCGTCTGCCCGGCGCCCTGCGAGGATGGCTGCAACCGCAACGAGGTCGACGAATTTGTCGGCATCAATGGCGTGGAGCAGTATGTCGGCGACTGGGCGATCGAGAACGGCCTGAAGCTGCCGGCCCCGACCGCTGAAACCGGCAAGAAGATCGCCGTCATCGGCGGTGGTCCCGCCGGATTGTCGGCCGCCTATTTCCTGCGTCGCGACGGCCATGACGTCACCGTGTTCGACGCGCACGACAAGCTCGGCGGCATGATGCGCTTCGGCATCCCCGGCTACCGCACGCCGCGCGA